>OGEO01000307.1_pt1 | contig 51890 bp, 47 predicted proteins | sample 1570661 | NCBI WGS metagenome assembly OGEO01 (sample SAMEA2582142, study PRJEB24529) | metagenome | biome: Human gut stool | place: China | collected 2011
ACTCAACGGGTGATATCAGCCTCTGTTTCTCGGAACATATAACTGGACACCCTATAAAGTAGCTATAAATAGCGGTTGGGCTGTTGATATCTCAGCAAAGGTAATCAATTTTCTGCTAATCACAACTGAAAGATGTGAAAAACAAGGATGGAGCCATAGTGGCGAAAGAACTCGTACAGACGTTGATGAAACCAACGACAATGATCAAGTCTCCGATAGATCATGCCCAGGGCCCGTTTTTTATGCAATTTGAGTTCTTCATGATGCTTTCATTTTTGTCTTTCCCCAAATATAAGAATAAAATTATAGATACGAAAATATATAGTTACCAATTACAAGCAAGAACGTAAATTTTAATATACATCTTAGAGAAAGAATCGTGAACACGAGGAACAGTGTGAAGGTACTGAGTGATGCGGTGGATGCGATCCAGGGTGAGACGAAGAAGATTACGGACGAGCTGTTGCATTTCAATCAGAAAGTAATAGCCATACAAGGAATGAATGTAGGGGTCGTCCGTTGTCTGCGCCTCTTGAACCTTCCATTAAAAGGCAGACTCGTCCACTGAGGAACAGACGAAGCTGACAACCATCATGCACCAATGCCTGAATACGACACAGGGTGACGTGGATGCGATGAACCGTCTAATTTCTGCTCAGACGAAACTTGGTTGCGTCACTGTCTAGCGCAGCGTATCGAAGCAGTTGACCACATTTTCAAGCCAGCGCAGTACACAGGAGACGTTGTTACCAGCAAAGGACAATCTATTCGTGCAGCAGCGTAGTCTGGTAGCAAACCGTGATAATGCGAGAATTACCGATCTTATTTGCAAAATCTGTAACTTACTGAAACAAAAGATTATTTACCATCTCTGTCATCCCCGCCATAGTTATCGGGTGCAATTCCCTTACGCGCCATGATGATCTGCGCCTGGCGTTTGGCCTTGATGCGCTCGTAGTCCTCTTTGTCGATGTCGGAGGAATGAAGGTGCATATATTCTTCCTCACGTCGTGACGGGTCGATGAACGTAAAGCCAATACCGCGACGGAAAGGCATCCATGGGCGGAGATGGCTATTGTAGTTGTCATGCCACTCAGGGAGCGGCTGATAGTCGTGCGCGTCGGAGGCATAGGCGCGGCGGTCCTGCATGGTGTAGATATTCAGGCTCCACCGTCCCATTTTCTCCAGTTCGGCGAGGATAACCGCGAAATCGGTGTGTTTCTCGTCGACATTGTCAAGACAGCCAAGAAGCTCCAGATAAACGTTGAGTCCAGGTATCTTGATGATGACGCGCGGTTCGTCGAGTTCCTCGTCATAGACCATTCCTAAGCCCGTGACGTACTGGCGCACGGTGATTCCGCGCTTGCGTGCCTCCTGGCCGTTGCGGAATGCCTCACGGCGCTGTTGCAGCCAGTTGAAACGTCTCTCCTCATTCTCACCATATTTCTTCTGTTTGGGTTTGATCTGTCCGGGCGTGATGGCTTTAACGGGATGCGTCTTGAAAGCGTGAATCTTGCAGACGATGTGCGGTGCCTCTAAGGAGATGACGCAATCGCCGAGGTCGCTACGGCCTTGCGAGCGTGTCACGATGAAGGGTGCGTGATTGCTCATATTAACCATGAAACTGTGTACGTTCTCATCCCATGCGGGTAGGACGCTGACCCATTGTTTGCGATTATTATCTGTGTAGCTGTTATTGTACTTTTCCATGATGAAACAATGAAAGATATAAGATATAATGAATTGATTAATTAACGATTTTTATTTCTCTGCTACTAACGATGGATCCCAGCATGCAAAGCAACGAATGCACCGCCCATGAGCGGGAAGAAGAAAGTGATGGCACCGGCAATGGAGAAGAAGCCTATAAAGATCGTCAGAACAATGATAAGAGAGACAACAGTAGCTAATACCTTAGCAAACTTTGAAGGCTGCTGTGCAGCTCTCTCGGCCTCGTAGCGGGCTCGTTCCTCGGCCTCTTGCTCAGCGATGATCTTCGCACGAGCGTCAAAGACTTGCTGAAAAAGCTCATCAGGAAGGTCAAATCCGTCTTTCTCCCCGTCGATATACGGTTGCAGAGAGAACGGCTCCGGCTCCGGCATGATGTCGGCGATGGTCAGATGCGGTTTCTTCTCGTCGTATTCCAACGGCTCGTCCTCTTCCTCGTCCTCGTCGCTGGCATAGGGATCGTTGGTCAGTTCATCTTCCACGTCGATGAGCTCCGGCAACGGTTCAATAACAGGACGGCGCTCAGGCACTGCGGGCTGCACAGCTGCATTATTCTCAGTCGCTATAACGTTATCTTCATCGGGAGACGCTGTGTGCTGCTCATCAATTGGTGTGCAGAACTGCAAGAGGTCCTTCTTAAAGTGAATATTCTCGTCACCATCTATCTTAAACATCGTCCCGTCAGCAAGATTAGGATCGGACCATTTCTGATAGAAGACATCCTGCGGATCATAGACGGTGCAGTTGAACTCAGTACCGAATGTGTCAAGATAATGATAACGTTTCATAACGAATGATTTTATGAGCCGTGCGGCTCGGTTGAACTTTATTTCTGATACTGCAAAGTTACGAAACTTTTTGGAAACGGCGTATCAAAAGAGGAAAAAGTTTTGGAAAGAGCGAAATTATTTCTTCTCGTCCTTTTCATCATAGTAGATGCTCCGTGGATCGTCCGGCATAAAGATGCTGAGACTTTGAACCTTTGGCAGCACGCTCTCCGGATCATCCGGCGACACCCACCATGCGGCAGCATAGCACAGGCAGTCCATGAGGGCAGCCATCACCTCTTTATGGTTCTGTTGGTTGATGTCGATGGGCTTCTTACCTCCTCCGGCCTGTATCGCCACGAAGTCATTGCGTCCGTCGACGACGGCCACGGTGTGATCCCTGCGCAACGTCTCGATGATCTTTTCCCGGATGTCGGCCGGAGTGGAAACGATCTGAATGTTCATATAAGGGTAGTCCTCGCCTTCCAAGATGGTGCAGTCGGACTGGCTACCCTCAATGGTACCGACTTTCACGGTGTATGTGTATTTTGACATAGTTGATGAATTGATAAATAAAAGTATGAGTTGACGAAATGTGACAAAAGTGATGCGGCTACCGCACTGACATCATTCAGTTGTTGCTGTCACTGCAAAGGTAATCATTTTTTTGCTAATCACAAGTGGAGGGGATGCAGGAGTTTGTGTAATAAGTAAAAACATAAAAAAAAGCCCCGGCACGGCTCAGTGTCGGGGCTTGGTGTGATTAAAAGAAAGGGCTAAAGTGAAACGCCCAATGAGCCTAATTTCTGCGACATGTCAGCAAGGGCATGCTTGAACGTGCCACGCTCTTCATCAGTGAATGTGGCAGTCTTGCCATTCACTATATTGCCGTTAATCTTGTGGGCAAGCCATGAGCGCGACTTGCCAAAATAAGTCTTAGCAATGTATGCCATTGAGATCATTTTGGTCACCTCCCCCATCTTCTCTGCGATGGTAAGGTCTTCAACTTCCTTTGCAGTCGTATGGATAAGACTTTCAAGAGCCTCTGTGAATGCCTTGGGATCCTGATTCTTCAAAGTTTCCATCCCTTTGGCCACAGCCTCTTTCTCCTCTTTAGTCTTCGCCAACCGGTTTTTTTCTGCGAGCTGCTTGATTTGTTCTTTCATCATCATCCTATTTGTTTAGAAGGTTTGCCACCTTTACAGGAGGATCGCCTTATTTGTTTTTAAATTTGTCTTCAAGTTCGTCGATTTCCTTTTGTGCTATCTGCTGAAAGTGATTGGGGAACTTCTTCCAATACTCTAAATAGAACAGTAGGTCATCTTCTTTTTCCTTAAGTTCTTTTGATTTTCGTTTCTTCTTCATTATGTCCTTTCTTTTTAATCACACTACAAAAATAATAAACTTTTGTTGATTACGCAAATATTTGGGCAGTTATTTTCAACAAATGTTTATTTAATATCTCTATCAGCAAGAAATCCCCGGCACAGCTCTGTGCCGGGGATTTTCTTTTATGCTACCAGCATGTATGTATTTATCAACGGCAGATGACTTTCTTTCCGTTATGAATGTATATTCCACGTGAAGGTTTAGCCACTCGCTGTCCTTGCAAGTTGAACCATACATCTTGCTTTTCACTACTTTCTACAGCATTGTCGATGGTTGTCGCCACGCCGTCATTGAAACCGATGGCCATACTCTTGGCGTTGGCCGATCCCTGCTGTATCTTGATATGTCCGAAGACCACCTCCAGCCATGTGCCGCTATTTCCATTGGCGTCTGCCACGGGTGTCCAGCGGAAATGGTAGTAACCAGTGTGGTTGGCATAGAAGTTGACAACGCCATAGCTGGCTCCATAGGTATTTGTGTTCAGACTCTTGCCGACATTGTTGCCGCATCGTATGATTTGCGAGCCCAGACAATTATTGATCTCGTCAAAGACCTCACACTTCACATAGGGATTTCCTGCCCATCCGATGGCGTAGTAGCTGAGATTGTAGTTACCCTTCTTGAGTGAAAGTCCATAACCATTGACAGTGCCCACCTCAGCATAAGCTGTCTTCGAAGCATCGCTCTGACGAATGTAAAGTCCTGTCGGCAGATAACCGCCTTGGCTGAACTGGAAGATGCGCGGCCCCGATGCAGCAGCACCAGCAGAAACCTTTTGACCTGCGTCGAAAATATTCCAGCCCTCCGGTACTGTATTGGCATCCTGGAAGGCCAGTGGATTTCCTTTATAATAAAGTCCTACATTGCCGACCAGTACTTCCTCCCAATTCCCGCCATTGCCTTTTGCGTCAGCAACCGGCGTGAAGCGCAGTTTGTAGTTGCCTTTGATCATGGAATAGAACGAGAGGTTGACCCTCGTGCTGCCTGAGATAGCAGTACTTCTTGTGCCATTAACGCTGCCGTTGGCCTTGACGATGGCAGAGGCCGCCACTGCACTGGTAGGATCAAACACCTCCACCTTCACATAAGGACTGCCTTTCCATGCAGCGATGTTGCAACTAAGCTGATATTCACCAAAGACAAGTGGCAGCGTATATCCGCTTTGTCCGCCATATTCGATATATCCTGTCTTGTCGGGACTGATCTCGCGCACATAGAAGGCTGTAGTCATGTCGCCACCTTGATAGAATTGCATCACTCTCGGGCCACTGCTCTGACTACCCGTTTGTCTTTGGCTCCCGTTGTCCGCGGCTGTCCACCCAGCGGGGATAACATCATTGACGTTGCCCCATGCCTTGACAAGATTGTCACCGGTTGTGGTAGAGGAAGAGCCAGAGGTGTTACCCGTTGATGACGAAGACGAGGAAGACTCACTCTTATGGGCATAGTTCTTTTTGGAATACTCATAATACCAATAAAAACATGCCTTGGCGCAGCACTCAACGTTTTCATTGAAATTAGCCTTGATGGTACCATCCTTCAAGAACGCGTCAATGTCGACATAGTCTTCGTTTGAGCTCAGCGTCATGCTGATATTTCCAAAGTGATCCATCACAGCCTTCCATGCATTTCCCCATTTGCTTGTCGACGCGGTGCCCCAAGTGCCATAGTTGCTGGCCACCCATTGCCCAAACTCATTGTATTTTCCAGCTCCAGCTTTCTCCGGACTCCAGTCTATCTCCGAGACAAGGATAGGCTTGGAAGTGACCACAGGCACCTGCTTTTGAAAGTTGCTGATGAAGGTGTTATGGTCGTAGCTCTTATCACTGGCGCCATACCATCCCGGATAGACATGGACAGCATAACCAAAGTTGCTGTCGGTGATGGGATGTGAGGCGTAGTCTTGATATTGGCTCTGGTAGCCGGTACCAGGGATCCATATCACGCCTTTGAATCCGTTTTGCCGGATGATGTTGACAATCGGCTGGAAATAGTCGTGTAAGGCAGCAGATGATGTTTGTCCGTATTGGTTATAGACATGCACCGGCTCGTTGGCCAATTCCAGCGACACCATTCCCGAATTATTCTTGAAGTTGGCATTGCTTGACACGATACTCCATACCGTCTTGAGGTATTGCTGATAGGCGTCCCCCACCTTCAGATCCTTCGGGCATACCCCCGGCGGACGCACGACGACGTAAAGTCCGTGGTTCAAAGCTTTCTGAGCAATAGGCCAGTAGAGCGTCTGCAGATACTTGCGCAGACGATCGGCACTGAACTGCGAGATGTCGGCTTCGCTGCTTGCATGGCCATTGTTGGTCCAACAAGGGTCGAGATGCAGTCGGAAAATGTTGCAGTACGTACCCTTCGCCGGATTTTGAAGAGCCCTGAAGACCTTGTCGAAGTAGTTGATACACGAAGCCACCGTGCCGTCGTTGCAGGCTGAACCCCATCGATAACGATTGAAATAGGGATTAGGTGTGTCCATCACTCCATGAAGAACAACGGCGTGTCCTCCTTGGTCGACCAGTTGTTTGCCACTGACGTGGAGTGGTGCCACCACTCCAAACTGGGCAAACACTCCCATCGGCATCACTGCCATGGTCAGGGATAATAGAAAGTGTTTCATACAAAAGATTGAATAAAACGATTGAATAAAAATGATATAAAGGATTTGATTTGCTCGCTTGCAAAAATATGTTTTTTGATCTTTGTCCTCTTTTCAACACGTATCAAATACTTTATTGTCTGTATGTCGCCTTAAAATTCTTCTATTAGTACGATAAATGTCTCACAGGCCTTACGGTTTGAGACAAATTTTTGTTAATAAGCCGTCTTTCGTGACAGCTTCCTTATCTTTCTGTCTAAATAGCGACATGGAAAGAATATGTCCTTTATGTCTTTCTGTCTTCAACATCAGCGCCCAGTCTACACGATCAGTCTACTTGTCTTAGAAACTGACACTTTTCCGCCCACGAGAATCGATTCTTTTCGACGAAGACCTGTCTCGTTCTGATTTTCGCGAAAATTCGTGCATTTTTATAGCCGTCTGATAATCAACACGTTATAAAAGCAATTCTTTCCTTCAACTATCAAAAGGCCTTGATGACACACAATTCTCTAGAGAATTTATCGGTCAGCAAGGCTTTTTGATACGATGAAACTACCGAGATGACAGTGTAAAACTACCGAGATGACCATGTCAAAGTACCGAGATGATAACAAGAAAAAGCCTTTTTGATCAAGAGACAAGGCAAAAATGAGTCCGAAAAATCAAAAGTCCCTTTTTCGCTTCTCCAGATTACAAGTTCAGACGAACATACTTTTGTCAATATAAACGTAGTACAATTGAAGAACTCCATTCTTTTCTATATTCCCTATAAGGCATCGTCAGCACGATAAGACTGACAACATGCCGTGTAATGAATAATTTTTGTTATATAATGAATCTATAATAAATAATGCCCCTGAACAAAAAAGAGAAGCCCGTGATGAGCTTCTCCTTTTATGCTTGGCGGAAGATGAGGGATTCAAACCCCCGATACCCGAAAGGGGTATACCGGATTTCGAGTCCAGCGCATTCGGTCACTCTGCCAATCTTCCAATTGCGGTTACAAAGGTAATAAAAAGATGGTTAAGGACGATTATCTTTCTTTGACAATTTTAATAAATTAACACTATAACTTCGTCTCCATCCACTTTTTCAGGACCACAGCTTGGTTGTGCGTTTCATCTTTTGCACCGAAGAGCAGCGTCACATTGCCTTGCGACAAGAGCGTCTTGCATCTCTCCACAAAGCTTTGGGCATCAGCGTTATGATCGAGCTCGTCGATATACTTTTCCGTGAAAGCAGGGAAAAGCTCGGGCTGATGTCCAAACCACTTTCTCAGTTCAGTAGACGGCGCGAACTGTTTGTCCCACTCGTCGATGTTGGCTTTATCCTTAGAGATGCCACGCGGCCACAATCTGTCGATCAGCACCCGATAGCCATCCTGCTTTTCTGCAGGCAGATAAACTCTTTTGACTTTTAATTCACCCATGATCAATCTGATATTTAACGCCGCAAAGGTAGCACTGTTTCTCAAATATGATAGGTAACAATTGTGCCCTTTTACGAACAAATAAAGTTAAAGCGATCACTTCAGCTTGTTGCTGTCCAATATCTTGACGCTCCGCCCATCGATTTCTATAGCACCCTCTTTCTCGAAATTAGCCAGCACGCGCTGCAGAGAGAACTTCTGGATGCCGAAACTGTCAGCGATCTGTTGACGACTGCGATAGAGATGGATGACACGGGAGTTTTGCTCTTTCGCCCTCTTAACCAACAGATACCCCACCTTCTCCCTGACCGTCATCAGCGAGAGCACGTTGATCTTATGCGTCAGAAACACGCTGATGTCGGATAGTGTACGGATGAAGTTCATACACAGCCGGCTGTTTTCATCGATCGCCCTTACAAAGTCCACCTTGTCGATGCGGAGTATCGAGCAGGGTTCCACGGTCTCCACGCTCACAGGCATGAGATTGTTGGCAGAGAAGATAAAGGCCGGCGCAATGAGATGCCCTGCCCGAAGGCGGCTCACCTCTATCTGCTTTCCGCCTACAGAAGACATCCGGCACACCATCGTACCAGCCAATACGATGTCTACATGCCGGTAAGGCATACCGGCAAGCGAATAGATCTCGTTCTTGCTGAAAGCTACGAGCTTGTAACTGATGTCGTTGAAGAACTCCAGGATCTCTGTCTCGGAGAGACCTGCGAACAACTTACACTGCTGAAGGGTCTTTATCTGTTTACTGTCTAACATGTCAGGATTGATTAATAATCACCGCGTCTCCTTTTCATCGACGCCTATATAAATAATAACGAACGGGCAGACTCCTTATTATATATAAGGGGACATTATCGCGCCGGCACAAAGCAAAAACAATTCAGGGCACCCCGAAAGAGTGTCCCGAAATGGATTTATTGTCAACCGATACGCTATATCAGAATATGCCTGCCTTACCCACAACGATGAGGAGGGCAAAACCGATGATCAGCGTCAGGAAACCGATGACGATACCCGTCTTGGCCATATCCTTCTGATCGATCAAGCCAGTAGAGTAAGCGATCGCATTTGGAGGTGTGGAGATTGGCAAGGTCATAGCGGCCGATGCTGCCACAGCAATACCAATCAGCATGGTGGATGTACCACCGATGACACTCAGCTTCTCACCCATACCCTCACAGACGACCGTAAGGATAGGAATCATCAGAGCTGCCGTTGCCGTGTTGGAGATGAAGTTGGAAAGGAAGTAGCAGACCAAACCGGCAATAATCAGGATCACGATAGGGCTCCATGCATCGAACGGTATTGCCTGGATAGCCACCTTTGCCAATCCCGTGCCGTTGAGCGCCAGTCCGAGGGCGAATCCGCCGGCCACCATCCAGATAACACCCCAATCGATCTTCTGCAAGTCCTTGGCTGTGATCACACCCGTAATGGCAAAGATGGCTATTGGCAACATAGCCACCGTGTTGGAGTTCACGCCGACATACTTACCCATGACCCACAACAGGATGGTCACGGCAAACGTGATGCCGACAACAGCGGTGCGCCAGTTGCGGCTCATATCACCTTGAATATTCAACTCGATCGTCTTCTGAGTAAAGGGGAAGAACTTCTTCAGTACGATCCACGCGATGAACAGCAGCACAAGTACCAAAGGAACCATGATCAGCATCCACTGTCCGAAACTGATCTGCATGTTGAGTCCAGCAGGATCATTGAGCACTTTATAGGCGAAGGCGTTGGGAGGTGTGCCGATCGGCGTGCCCATACCACCAAGGTTGGCACCGATAGGTATCGACATGGTCAAGGCGATGCGCCCCTTTCCATTGGCGGGCAGAGCCTTGAAAACAGGAGTGAGGAACGTCAGCATCATAGCGGCCGTTGCCGTGTTGGAGATGAACATGGAAAAGACGCCGGTGATGAGCAGGAAGCCTAAGAGAACATTCTCACTCTTCTTGCCAAACGGCTTGATGAGCGTCTTTGCCATCCACACGTCAAGGCCCGACTTTGTAGCGGCAATGGCAAGGATGAAACCACCGAGGAAGAGGATGATCGTAGGGTCGGCAAAGCAGGCCATGATACCCACCGAGTCCAACAGCTGACCATACTGTCCTTCGTTGCCTTGCAAGAAATTGAACGAGGAATTGCTCACACAGAACAATAGTACAAAGATGATTGCGATGGACGTCGCCCACGCGGGTATCGCCTCTGTAATCCACAACATCACGGCCATCACAAAGATGGCAATCACTCTCTGTTGTACCACAGTAAGCCCGGCAATACCAAAGCAGGCGCTTGGCAAATTCCAAATAATCAGCGTTACCAGTGCAGTGATCAAGAACCAAACCAGCTTTTTCTTGTCTAAGTGACCAGTAACGACATTTTGTTCCGTTTCCTTCGTCATAACTAAATGTTTTTAGATGAATACTTATAGGTTTGAGGTATAATTGCTGCAAATATACGTGGATTTATTGAGATAAACAACTATTTTTGTCCTAACTTAGTTTTAATAATCGCTTAATTCTGTTAAATGTATAACAAAAAGAAGCGTCTGTCAGAAACATTTTCTATTTTTGTAAGTCTTAAATAATGTAGGTGGGATGTGATGCCCGCTGATCAACAAACCAATAAGAAAAAAATGCACTCCTTATAAATATAATAGGAGTATAACAGATAGAAAACAAGAAAGAGTCTCATAAGATGAAAAAGAAAGTATTATTGTTCGCCATGCTCCTGTTCTGTTGCATAGGACAGGCCTTCGCGCAGGCTCAGATCAAGTTTGACAAGGTTACTTATAACTTTGGAACTTTCTCCGAGAGCCAGCCCGTACAGAAATGCACCTTCACCTTCACCAACGTCGGCGATAAGCCTCTGGTCATCAACCAGGCCTTGGCCAGTTGCGGTTGTACGGTTCCTTCCTACACCAAGGCACCAATCAAACCGGGAGAGAAAGGCGTGATCACGGTGACTTATAACGGCAAGGGCAAGTTTCCCGGCCATTTCAAAAAGGCCATCACCGTCCGCACGAACGGTGTACCGGAGATGACAAGACTCTATATCGAAGGTGAGATGAAAGAAGCAAACGACAAGTGAATAAATAGCAAAGCAGCGCTCTCTGACATCAGGGAGCGCTGCTTTTTCTTTTTCTGAGATCCAAGACCACATTGTTGTTTTGGATCTGCTGTATTTCACAATTGATTTTATTCCAATGACAAGATGATGGAGGTGGCGCCAAGGGTAAACAACGTACCATCTTCTATCACCCTACGCTCATGATCGTCTAACAACTCATTTCCCACAAAGGTACCGGTATTGCTTGGGCCATCACGAAGCACATACTTGAGTCGGCCATTGCGGTCACGCGACACATTCACGACACAATGCGTCATATCCATGCTGGGATCGTCCGTGGCAATAGCACAGTCGACATGAGAACTACGGGAAACCCTACCGATAACATTATCACCGAGACGCAAAGGAAACTCCTGCCTATAATGGAAACGGTTCTCTATCACGACCAGTTTCCCAAAGTTTTCTGAAGAGGCGGCATCTATAGACGCAGCAGCAGAATCAGATGCTATGCTATCCTCTTCCTTTGACCGCGGTGCCTGAGCAGCAAGTTTCTTCGCAGTCTTCAATCTGACCCCGATTTTCTTTCCACATTCCGGGCAAGACGTCACAAACGTTCCGTTCTCATCCATCTCACTCTCATCAAAGAAGATGGTATTTCCACATTTAGGGCAACGAATCTTTTTCATGGTTCAATGGATCATTACTGCTTCACTTCCATCACCCAACCTTGAGCAAATTCTTCATGGCTGGCAAGTTGGTTACGAATCTTTTGAGCCTCGCGAGCCGAAAGATAGTGGCCGTAGACAACCTTTCTGCTGCCTCTAAGCATCAGCACCTTTGCACTGTCCAAACCTCTTTGGTGAAGTTTCTGCACATAAGCTTCGGCATTCACTCTACTGACGTGGCTGGCCAAAACGATGGTGTAGCCTGTCTCCACAGCCTGCACTGTTCGGGCGACCTTCACGGCACTATCTTGCTTAGCTTTCAGAATCAAGGCTTTCACGTTGGCGCTCTTGACCGTCTCTCCCACCGACTTCTCACCGTATGTCTTCTGCTGTGGCAACACAGGCTGGAGCAGATCAGTGTTGACCCGACTCTCTAAGACTCCCTGACTATTGCTCAAGCGTGTCGGTAAAAGCAAGAAAACGATCAGGGCAATGCACGCCACGGCCACGTTGCGCCATAAGGCGATCAATCGTGCATCACGCGTGTCACGCTTGTTGTCGACTTCTTCCTCGCCGTCGTTACTTTGGGTAACAGGCAACACAACAGCAGAGGGAGCCACTGCAGTTTCCCCATCTTGCGTCTCTTCGACCGCAGGGGCAAGCACCTTCATCTCAAAAGCGCCCAAGCCATAGAGCGAGGGAGTAAGTATCCCCGCCTCACAAGGTGAAAACTCGTAATGACCTTCACTGTTGACCCGGAGCATTCCTATATCGGTCAATTCGTAAAAGCCCTCGTTTTCAAGGTGTCCCTTCAACTCACGCACTTCTTCCTCTATGCGCTTGCAAGCATCGGGATAGCTGATATCATAAGCTTCGACATACGACTGAGTAAGCAACGAATCATTGATGCTGAGCTTTGGATTGAAGCCCACCGTCCGTTTAGGCGGCAGGAAGGTGCCGTCTGTCTGATCGTATATTGCGCTGACATAGTGTGCCATAAACCCGCCGAACCCGGGGACTATGACACAATCATTGTCCAAAAGCAATATTTCTATATGTCTACTTAATTCTATCACGTTTGCAAAATTAAGAAAAAAGGTCATAATCACCAAAAAATAGCATACTAAAAATCAGTCCATACATTTTTTTTAGACGACAGTGCAAATTATTCAAATGAATTTGTTATCTTTGTGGCAAAATATTACGAAAGGCAATATGGAATACGAAGAGACAAGTATCAAAGGGGCTTGGATATTGACTCCAAAAGTATTTAACGATAACCGCGGATATTTCTTCGAGGCTTGGAAAAAGAGTGACTTTGAGGCTCATGTGGGCAAGGTTGACTTCATTCAGGACAATGAGTCGAAATCGTCTTACGGCGTGTTGCGTGGGCTGCATTATCAGAAGGGTGAATACTCTCAAGCAAAACTCGTCAGAGTCATCAAAGGCAAGGTACTTGATGTGGCCGTGGATCTTCGTAAGTCCTCACCTACTTTCGGCAAGCATGTGATGGTCGAGCTGTCAGAGGACAACAAGCGTCAACTTTTCATTCCCCGCGGCTTTGCCCATGGTTTCCTGGTGCTGAGCCCGGAAGCCATCTTCACTTATAAAGTTGACAACATCTACGCTCCTGCCCACGAGGCAAGCATCCGCTGGAACGATCCGCAGATCGGCATCAACTGGCCCATCGATCAGAAAGACGTTGTCACCAGCCCTAAGGATCTGGAAGGAAAAAAATTCAAAGATGCAGACGTCTTTGATTAATTCACCTTTAAGCACAGACTTAGCTTAAACGCATAGAATAGAAATGAATATAGCAATTGTAGGTACCGGATACGTCGGACTCGTCAGTGGCACTTGCTTTGCAGACACAGGCGCCATCGTCACCTGTGTCGACACCAATGCAGACAAGATCCAGCGTCTCCAGAACAACGATATTCCTATTTACGAACCAGGTCTCGTGGAGTTGGTCCAGAAGAATGTCAAGGCCGGCCGACTGAAGTTTACGACCGACTTGACTTCCATCGTCAACGACCAGGAGATCATCTTCACGGCTGTCGGCACACCACCCGACGAGGATGGCTCGGCCGACCTGACCTATGTGTTGCAGGTGGCCAAGACCATCGGACAAAGTCTTAACAAATATATCGTCGTGGTCACCAAAAGCACAGTGCCCGTCGGCACGGCAAAGAAAGTCAAAGCCACTATCCAGAAAGAACTGGACAAGCGGGGCGCAAAGGTAGACTTCGACGTGGCCAGCAACCCAGAGTTTCTCAAAGAGGGCAATGCGATCAAGGACTTCATGAGCCCTGACCGCGTGGTCATCGGCGTGGAGTCAGAGCGTGCCAAAGAAATTCTCACACGCCTTTACAAGCCTTTCCTGATCAACAACTTCCGGGTGATCTTCATGGACATCCCCAGCGCCGAGATGACAAAATACGCCGCCAACTCGATGCTCGCCACCCGCATATCGTTTATGAACGACATGGCCAACCTCTGTGAGTTGGTACACGCCGACATCAATATGGTCAGACAGGGTATCGGCAGCGATACCCGTATCGGCCGCAAATTTCTCTATGCCGGTTGTGGATATGGCGGTTCTTGCTTTCCCAAAGATGTGGAGGCACTCATCAAGACCGCTGACGACAACGGCTATTCCATGGAAGTGCTCAAAGCAGTGGAGCATGTCAACGAGCGCCAAAAGACGGTGCTCTTCAAGAAACTCCAGAAAGCTTATGGCACGGAGAGCCTCAAAGGCAAGACCATCGCCCTTTGGGGACTGGCCTTCAAGCCGGAAACCGACGACATGCGCGAGTCCACAGCTTTGGTCACCATCAAACTATTGAAGGATGCCGGCTGCACAATCCGTGCTTACGACCCCGTAGCGATGAGCGAGTGCAAACGTCGTGTCGGTGACGCTGTCGTCTATTGCCACGACATGTACGACGTCATCGACCAGGCCGACGCACTACTTCTGCTCACCGAGTGGAAAGAGTTCCGTCTGCCCAACTGGAATGTCATCGTCCATGCCATGCGACGGCCGCTGGTCATCGACGGCCGGAACATCTTCGACGCCAAGGAGCTCGGCCAGACCGGAATCGAATATCACTGCATAGGACAATAGTCCATCAACATTTGTCAACAAGGTATCGTGACACACCTATATATAAATAGTAGTCTATGAAAAAGCATTTCTTTCTGCTGATATGTTTACTCACTGCTTTAGCGATGAGTATTGGCGGATGCCGTAACCGGGCTAAACAAGTTTCAGCTCCGCAAGAAGACCTCGCAGCCAAGAAGATGCTACAAGGTATATGGGTGAACGAAGATGAGGAGAGCGTCGCCTTCGAAGCCCAAGGCGACTCGATCTTCTATCCCGACACGACCAGCCAGCCTGTAAGATTTCAGATATTTGGTGACACGCTCGTCCTGCATGGCGCAGAGGACATCAAATACCCCATCATCAAGCAGACTGCTCACCTGTTTATCTTCAAAAACCAAAACGGTGAAGAAGTAAAACTTGAAAAAAGTGATGATCCGGATGATGCTGCACAGTTTACGCATCAAAAGCCAAAGGCCGTTAACCAAAACCAGCTCATCAAGCGCGACACCATCGTCAGCTATAATGGTGTGAGCTATCACTGCTACGTCACTGTCAACCCAACCACTTACAAGGTTGTCAAAGCATCATACAACGATGAAGGCGTGGAGGTAGACAATGCCTATTACGACAATATCGTCAACCTCAATGTCTATCATGGCGCTACAAAGCTCTTCTCCGGCGACTTCCGTAAGCAGCAATTCAAGCATATCGTACCCGAGGACTTCCTGAGCCAAGCGATCCTCAGCGACCTGATCTTCGATTCGATCAATCAGAATGGCGTTCACTACATTGCTGTTTTAGTCATTCCCGACAGCATGAGCAGCTATGAAGTGCAACTGACCGTCAGTTATACCGGACGCTTGCAAATGCGACTGAGATAGGCTCCTTTTGCCAGCTCTCAAGTTCAAAAACAAAGAAAATCGATAGTTGGCATTCTGTTTCTCTTGCATTCTTGCACGATTGTAGCCAAAAAAACGTAAATTTGCAGCAATTATGGAAATAGCGATCGTAAAATACAATGCGGGTAACATGTTTTCAGTGGTAAACGCCCTCAAACGGTTAGGTATCACCCCACAGATCACCGATGAGGCTGAACTGCTACAGAAAGCTGACCGTGTCCTTTTCCCCGGACAAGGCAATGCCAAGACAGCCATGGACTATCTGCGCCAGCATGGATTGGACAAGATCATCACGGGGCTGCGCCAACCAGTGTTGGGTATCTGTGTGGGACAACAGTTGTTGTGCCGCCACTCTGAAGAGGGCAACACGCCATGCTTGGGCATCTTTGGCGTGGATGTGAAGAAGTTTGTTCCCAACCACCATGACGAAAAGGTGCCCGCAATGGGATGGAATAAGCTCACACATCTGAAATCACCCCTCTTCAAAGGACTCCACGACGGCGACTACACCTATTTCGTCCATAGCTATTACGTGCCTGTATGCGAAGATACGATCGCGCAAGCCAACTATATTCTCCCCTACTCCGCAGCGATCCATAAGGATAACTTCTGGGCTACACAATTCCACCCGGAGAAGAGTGGTCAGGTGGGAGAGACCATTCTGCGCAACTTCTTAGAGATGAAAGATTAATCAGGACAAGCCATGCACAACATAGAACCCATACCAGCCATAGACATCATCGGCGGCAAATGCGTACGTCTCACGCAAGGCGACTACCGGCAGGTGGCCACTTACAACGACGATCCAGTGGATCAGGCCAAGCAGTTTGAGGCGCTTGGCTTCCGACGCTTGCATGTCGTGGATCTCGATGGAGCCAAATCCAAACATATCGTCAACGTAGACGTACTCTCAGCCATCACCCACTCCACCAATCTCATCGTAGACTTTGGAGGTGGCGTGAAGAGCAATGACGATCTCGACCGCGCCTTTCAGGCAGGAGCCGCTATGGTCACCGCAGGCAGCATCGCCGTCACCCATCCTGAAGAAGTAGGAAAATGGATTGGACACTTTGGTGCCGACCGCATCATCCTCGGCGCCGACGCTCACGACGGACGTATCAGCATCAACGGTTGGAAAGAAGACTCCTCCGTCAGTCTGACAGATTTCCTGCATGAATGGGTGGAGGCCGGCATCACCAAGGTACTCTGTACCGACATCTCGCGCGACGGAACGTTACAAGGCCCCTCTACTGCACGCTATCGCGACATCATGGCACGCTATCCCCATCTGCAGCTTATCGCCAGCGGCGGCGTGGGCAGCATAGCAGACATTGCTGCGCTCGACCAGGCCAAGGTGCCCGCCGTGGTATTCGGTAAAGCCTGGTACGAAGGAAAGATCACAGCTGCAGACATACAACCATACATCAACGTCAAAGAAAGGTAAAGATGTTAGCAAGACGTATCATACCCTGCCTTGATGTCAAAGACGGCGAGACCGTCAAAGGCACGCACTTCGTCAACCTTCGACAGGCCGGCGATCCCGTGGAACTGGGAAAGGAATATAGCCGACAAGGTGCTGACGAACTTGTGTATCTCGACATCACAGCAACATCCGACGGGCGCAAGACCTTCACGGATCTCGTCACGAGAGTTGCCCAGGAGATCAATATCCCCTTCACTGTCGGAGGTGGCATAGAAAGTATTGCCGACGTGGAGCGCTTGCTCTACGCCGGTGCCGACAAGATCAGTATCAACTCGGCAGCGATCCGCCACCCCGAACTCATTGACGAGATCGCCAAGCGCTTCGGCTCACAAGTATGCGTATGCGCCATTGATGCGCGCAATGATGCCGACGGCTGGCATTGCTATATTAAAGGAGGACGGGAGCGCACGCCGCTCAAACTCATGGACTGGGCACGCGAGGTCGCTGACCGAGGAGCCGGAGAGATCCTCTTCACCAGTATGGATCATGACGGCGTTAAACAAGGTTTTGCCAATGGGGCGCTGGCTCAACTGTCATCGGAAGTGTCAATACCGGTGATCGCCAGCGGCGGGGCAGGCAAGAAAGAACATTTCCGCGATGCCTTCACGCTGGGCAAAGCCGATGCTGCGCTGGCAGCCTCTGTTTTCCACTTCGGCGAGATTACCATCCCCGACCTGAAGCAGTATCTCAAGAGCGAGGGCATCAATGTGAGAATATAAACAGATTTAGACACGCAACATATCATTCGTAAACAGAGGACAACATGGAAATAGACTTTGAGAAAATGGGAGGGCTGGTTCCTGCCATCATACAGGATGCTACCACCAAGAACGTGCTCATGCTGGGCTTCATGAATCAAGAAGCTTATCAGAAGACCATGGACACGAAGCTGGTCACGTTTTGGAGCCGTTCACGCAACTGCCTTTGGACCAAGGGCGAGACATCCGGCAACTACCTGCATCTGGTTTCTATCCAAAACGACTGCGACAATGACACGTTGCTGATCAAAGTCGATCCCGACGGGCCTGTCTGTCACAAAGGTACTGACACGTGCTGGGGCGATACCAACGATTGCAATCCCGTGGAATTCCTCAGCGAATTGCAGGACTTCATCAACAAGCGCAGAGAGGAGATGCCGGAAAACAGCTACACAACGAGTCTTTTCCGCAAAGGCATCAACAAGATTGCACAAAAGGTCGGCGAGGAAGCCGTTGAGACCGTGATAGAGGCTGCCGGAGGCACAGAAGAGCAACTGGTCTATGAGGGTGCTGACCTTCTATACCATCTCATCGTGTTACTGAGCGCCAAAGGCTTGCGCATTGAAACACTTGCCAACGAGCTCGCTAAGCGCCATAACCCTAACTGGGACAAGGCCCGTCGCATTAAGAAATCACAGGAATAGGGCATGCCCTGTCTCCGTCCTACTCTGATATGTCCCTTAAAAAAAGTTTTAGTTGATCATGCTTATCGATTATCATAAAGTAAATATTTACCAGCAAGACAAGCTCATCCTCCACGACGTGGACTTCCACGCCGAGGAAGGTGAATTTATCTACTTGATAGGAAAGGTGGGATCCGGCAAGAGCTCACTGCTCAAGACTTTCTATTGTGAGCTTGACCTTCCACAGAAAGAAACAGACACGGCCCAAGTCTTGGGACGTGATCTAAAGACACTCAAGCGCAAAGAGGTGCCTGCCCTCCGCAAGGAGATGGGTATCATCTTTCAGGATTTCCAGTTGCTCCATGACCAGACCGTTTACCGCAACCTGCGTTTCGTGCTCAAGGCCACTGGCTGGAAAGACAAGAAGAAGATAGACCAGCGCATCGACGAGGTGCTTGAGGCTGTGGGCTTGGCCGACCGAAAAGAGAGTATGCCCCACGAACTGTCTGGCGGTGAGCAACAGCGCATCTCCATCGCACGTGCCCTGCTCAACCATCCCAAGATTATCATTGCCGACGAACCTACTGGCAACCTCGACCCTGAGACGGCTTGCAACATCGTGAAGTTGCTCAAGGACATCACCACCACTGGTACGGCTGTTGTCATGTCGACTCACAACATTCCACTGCTCGACCGCTTTCCAGGTATCGTGTACCGATGCAAGGAAGGACTGCTCAGCGACGTCACCAAAGAATACTCCAACCTCGACCTCACTGAAGACGAGGCTACGATATAGTCGGCAACCACTCCTATTATAAAATATAACACGTCAATCCATAAAGACTAAGCAATATGAAGGTTCTAAAATTTGGAGGTACTTCCGTTGGATCACCAGATCGAATGAAACATGTAGCAGGTCTCGTCACCGCTTCAGGCGAGTCCACCTTTGTCGTTCTCTCAGCCATGAGCGGCACCACGAACTCTCTCGTAGAGATCAGTAACTATCTCTACAAGAAGAATCCCGATGGTGCCAACGAGGTAATCAATTGCCTTGAGAAGAAATACATGAAGCATATAGACGAACTTTACGATACAGACGCCTTCAAAAAGAAAACCACAGAATTCCTCACGGGAGAATTCAACTATCTGCGCTCTTTCACCAAAGACCTCTTCACCAGCTTCGAGGAAAAGGCTGTCGTGGCTCAGGGCGAGGTGATGTCAACCAACATGGTTGTCAACTATCTCCAAGAGCAAGGTGTCGATGCTGTGCTGCTTAATGCCCTTGACTTCATGCGTACCGACAAAAACAGTGAGCCCGATACCCCATATATTAAGGAGAAGCTCCACGAGGTGATGGAGAAGAACCAAGGCCATCAGATCTATATCACACAAGGCTTTGTTTGCCGCAACGCCTACGGTGAGGTGGACAACCTGCAACGTGGCGGCTCTGACTACACAGCCTCCCTCATCGGCTCGGTGCTTCCCGCTGATGAGATACAGATCTGGACCGACATCGACGGAATGCACAACAACGATCCACGTGTGGTGGATCACACAGAGGCCATCCATCAGCTCAACTTCGAGGAGGCTGCTGAGCTTGCCTACTTCGGTGCGAAGATTCTGCATCCTACTTGCGTGCAGCCTGCTAAGTATGCCGGCATCCCGGTAAGACTGAAGAACACACTCGATCCTGACGCTGAGGGAACCATCATCGATAACGTCCTTGTCAGAGGGAAGATCAAAGCCGTCGCAGCCAAAGACAATATCATCGCCATCAAGATCAAGTCCTCACGCATGTTGCTGGCTACCGGTTTCCTGCGCAAGGTTTTTGAGATCTTCGAGAGCTATCAGACACCTATCGACATGATCGCCACATCTGAGGTCGGCGTGTCCATGAGCATCGACAACGACGCGCATCTGAATGAGATCGTTGACGAGTTGAAGAAATACGGTACCGTCACCGTTGACACCGATATGTGCATCATTTGTGTCGTAGGTGATCTTGACTGGAGCAACCTCGGCTTCGAAACTTTGGCGACGGAAGCCATGAAGAACATTCCTGTGAGAATGATCAGCTATGGTGGCAGCAACTATAACATCTCGTTCCTCATCCGCGAGGCCGACAAGAAGAGAGCTTTGCAAAGCTTCAGCGACACGCTGTTCAACAACAAATAAAACACATCGGCAACAGACAACATGAGGGATCCCTCGTGGATCCCTCTCAGTGAAAGACAAGAATATGGAAAGAGAGCTGACCAAAGGTCGTTTCCCCATTGAGAAGTTCAGTGAGGTAACGACTCCTTTTTATTATTACGATACTACCCTCCTGCGCAATACGCTGCGAACAATCAACGACGAGTATAAGTCGTATGACAACTTCAATGTGCACTATGCAGTGAAGGCCAATGCCAATCCCAAGGTGCTCAGCATCATCAGCCAGGCTGGCTTGGGTGCTGACTGCGTCAGTGGCGGAGAGATCCGTGCAAGTTTGAAAGCAGGATTTCCCGCCAACAAGATCGTCTTTGCCGGCGTGGGCAAGAGCGATTGGGAGATCAACTTGGCTTTGGATGCCGGTATCTTCTGCTTCAACGTGGAAAGCGTTCCTGAACTGGAGGTGATCAACGAGTTGGCAGCAGCCAAGAACACGGCGGCTCGCGTCTGTCTGCGCATCAACCCGAACGTAGGAGCGCACACGCACGCCAACATCACGACGGGTCTGGCTGAAAACAAGTTCGGTATCGCCATGGAAGACATGCTCCCGACCATTGAGCGCATCAAGGAGATGAAACATATCGAGTTACTCGGCCTCCACTTCCACATTGGCAGCCAAATCCTTGACATGGGTGACTTTGAGGCACTCTGCAATCGCATCAACGAGCTCCAGAACATCTTGGAGAAGCATCAGATCAAGGTCTCAAATATCAATGTAGGCGGCGGACTGGGTGTCAGCTACGACCATCCCAACCGTCAACCCATTCCCAACTTCCACGACTATTTCAAGACCTATGCCACACACCTGCGTCTGCGTCCGGGCCAGAATCTTCATTTTGAGCTTGGACGTGCTGTGGTGGCTCAGACGGGAAGCCTCATCACCAAAGTGCTCTACGTCAAGCAGGGTACCTACAAACAGTTTGCCATCGTAGATGCCGGTATGACGGATCTTATCCGCCCGGCACTCTATCAGGCATACCACAAAATAGAGAACCTGTCAAGCAATGAGCCAACTGCAACATACGATGTCGTAGGCCCCATCTGCGAATCAAGTGATGTCTTTGCAAAGGCTGTCGACCTCAACACCACACGCCGTGGAGATCTCATCGCACTTCGCTCTGCCGGAGCCTACGGTGAGATCATGGCCAGCCAATACAACTGCCGTCCTTTGCCAAAAGGCTACATTACTGAAGACTTTATATAAAAAATGAACATTGCTTTATTTTTTGATACAACAACGATCATCTGCGGAGCAGCCGTCATCATCTTGGCTGTTCTGTCCTCTTTCATGAATCCTTTCTTCCGTTTCCTCCCCTCACACAATGAGGAAGAGGAACCGGAAGAGGATAACTACAACACAAATTCAGAGCAAAACGCTGCTTCGGGAGACGATGAAGCCCTTGAGACTTCAGAAAATCAGGAAGAAAACGAAGAAAAAACCACAAACACCAACGACCAGAAAGCGTCTTCTCTTCCTAAACTGACAGTGATCCTCACGCCTCATGAAGAAGCAGAGAAGCTGGAACAACATCTCCCAGACATTCTTCATCAGGATTATCCTGCCGGTTATCAAGTGATCGTGGTCACCGAATATGGTGCACACGACACGTTGGACGTCTTGAAGCGTTTCAAGCACAGCATGGAAACAGAGCCTGATGCCTATCCAAACGTGTCGCTCTATGTCACCTATATCCCCAACTCCTCACGTTATATGAGCCGGAAACGTTTGGCCATGACCTTAGGCGTGAAGGCTGCTCAGACACAATGGGTAGTGTTCATAGAGTCTGATTCTACGCCGTCAAGCCGTCAATGGCTGCAACATATCGGTAAAGCTTGCACGATGCCCGACACGAAAATGGTCATCGGTTATGGTCATTTTGAACCAGAGACACCGACAACCCGGCGTTTTGACCGTCTGCATGCTGCCTGCTATCTCCTGCGAGAAGACGTCAAAGGCACTGCCTACCGCACATTGAGCCATACGATCGCTCTGCTGAAAGATGAGTTCATGCAGTATGACGGCTTTGAAGGATCATTGAACTTGGTCAGAGGGGAATATGAGTGCCTGGTCAACAAATACGCAGAAAAGGGTATGACACAAGTAGTCACTCACCCCATGGCGATTATGACCGACGACAATCCCACCAAACGGTCATGGCGTAGCAGCTGCCTCTTCTATGTAGCTACCCGCCGCCATCTTAACCGCAGCCTGGCCCATCGCATGCTGGTTCTCACCGATCAGGTCCTGCTTCATCTCAATGTCTGGGCTATCTTGGGCATTGCCTTATGGGGTGCTCTGGCTCAGAAATGGGTAATGCTGGGCGCTGCTGTCTTGGCCTTTATACTCACTGTGATCCTTCGTCTTTGCGGAGCTCACCGAGCATTTAGCCGTTTGCGCGAGCCCATCTCTTTGTGGGTCGTACTACCGCTGGAGTTGACCGTGGTCTGGAGACAATTGGCCACTGCCGTGCGCTATCTGTTTGCCAGCCCTTACGACTTCACGACACATAAACAATAAGCTTTAGACATTCATCTATGGATAAGCAGAATCTCCTCATCTTTCTTCCTTCCGGATCAGCAAACTATGCTTTGGGACAGGCCTATATCTCAAAGTTGCAGGCTTTGTTGACCCAGTACTATGAGGTCACCTGCCTCCGTTCACTCGACCGCTCTACCCTATCAGCTCTTCGAGACTACGATGTCATCCATGTCTTCACCCTTTGGCACCGTTCTGTCCTCCACCTCCTGCACAAGGCCTACAGTCTGCACATTCCTGTGGTCATCACGCCTTTGGGCGACCTGCAACCGTGGGTTTACGCCCTGCATCAGCATTCCTATGAATGGCTGAAATGGAAAAAGGCCATAACCAAGGCCAGTGCGGTGCAAGTGTGTGGAAAGCTTGAGGAACATTCCTTCCAACAACTTCATCTCAATACTCGCACGGTATTGATAAAAAATCCCATTCTCACCAATCTGGTGACTTTTGAGTCTGTGGCACAGGCTACCGGGAAACTCTATCGCAAAGTCATTGACTCCAACGTACGTTTCTCGATCACGGAGGAAACCAACGCTCTGCTTTGCGGCACCATACAGCTGGGTATCGATGACTTCATGCTTCGCAACCATGAGCTATGCAGGAAACTAAGCCAACAATGGCCCCAGCTTACCAATGAGCAATGGCGCAAGATACTGATATACGCTACCGATGAGCATGTCGACGACTACCTTAGCATAGGACTGGAAAGGCTTAACATCAGCATGCCGAACCTCAACGTGCAAGATATCGAAAAATATCCTCTTCCTTGGAAATACGCTGAGGGAGACCTGCCGTCCGACACGCTCATCCCCCACTCGATCCTCATTCGCAGTAAACTCAGTGAGAACGTCGACAAAAACGAAGTAGGTGAGCGCCAATTGGCCATTGAAATGATCAACCTACATCATGAGACTGAGAGTAGTCATGTACCTCTAAGACATTTGGCCAACGTCTATACGACTCTCCGTTTCATACCGATGGACGAAGACCGGGTGGTAGACATATTGAAAGCCATGGGGCTCTCTGCCTTTGCACAAAAGGTGATAAAAAAACTGCAAAAGACACTCAGACTCCCTGATGGTTATGCCATCAACATGAAACATTAACAACCTATGCATTCTATACAACTTTCATTTTAACTCCAATCATTCAATATGAACGACAACAAGAAACTCGACGTACGATACCTACAACTCTTGGCACAGTCATTCCCATCTGTGGCTGATGCCAGCACAGAGATCATCAACCTCCAGGCTATCCTCAACCTGCCAAAAGGCACTGAGCATTTTCTGGCAGACTTGCACGGAGAATACGAGGCTTTCCAACATGTACTGAAAAACGCCTCCGGTAATATCAAGCGCAAAGTAGGCGAACTCTTCGGCACTACACTCCGTGAGACTGAGAAACGCGAGCTTTGCACGCTTATCTATTACCCTGAGCAGAAGTTGGAACTTGTCAAGGCCTCGGAAAAAGACCTCGACGACTGGTATCATATCACGATCCATCATCTCGTAGCCGTCTGCCGCGACGTTTCCAGCAAATACACACGTAGTAAGGTGCGCAAGTCACTGCCCAAGGACTTCTCTTATATCATTCAGGAACTGCTCCATGAACGTACGGAGGACTCTGACAAGACTGCATACGTCAACGTCATCATCGACACGATCATCAACACTGGACGGGCCGATGCGTTTATCATCGCTATCGCAAATGTCATCCAGCGCCTCGCCATCGACCAACTGCATATTCTCGGGGACATCTATGACCGCGGTCCTGGTGCGCACAAGATCATGGACATGCTCCAGAACTATCACCACTGGGATATCACGTGGGGCAACCACGACATACTATGGATGGGAGCTGCCGCCGGCAACGATGCCTGTATCTGTAGCGTCATCCGCATCTCGCTGCGCTACGCCAACCTCACTACGCTCGAGGAAGGATACGGTATTAATATGGTACCATTGGCTACCTTTGCCATGGATGCTTACGCCGAGGATCCCTGTACGGAGTTCCGCCCTATCCTCTCGGGTGAGGCCGAGAACCTCAATGAGAAGACTATTCGACTCACGGCTCAGATGCATAAGGCCATTGCTGTGATGCAGTTCAAGCTGGAAGCACAACTCTATGAGAAGCATCCGGAATGGAAGATGCAAGACCGCGAGTTGTTTAACTTTATCGACTATGATCATGGCACGATCATGCTTGAAGGTAAGGTCTACTCATTGCTTAGTTGTCATTTCCCAACCATCGACCCGGCTAATCCCTGCTTCCTCACCGACGAGGAGCATCAACTCCTGCAAAAACTCCACCATAACTTTCTGGTCAGTGAGAAGCTCCACAAGCATATCGACACGCTGCTCGATCATGGTTGCATGTACCAAGTGTGCAACAATAACCTGCTTTATCATGCGTCCGTACCTCTCAAAGAAGATGGAAGTCTGAAAAAGGTGGAAGTTTATCCGGGGCAGCCCGTGGCAGGCATAGAACTGATGAAGACAGTCGGACACTTGGTTCGCTCCGCATTCCAAAACGATACAAACTCGGTAGAGCGTGATTATGCTATTGACTATTTCTTCTATCTCTGGTGCGGTCCCGACAGCCCACTCTTCGACAAGTCAAAGATGGCTACTTTCGAGCGCTATTTCATCGAAGACAAGGAAACCCATGTTGAGCATAAAGGAAACTACTTCAAACTGCGCGACGACGAGAAAGTCTGCGAGCATATCATGGATGCTTTCGGCGTCACAGGACTTAACCGTCATATCATCAACGGGCATGTGCCCGTGAAAGTAGGTGCCGGAGAGAATCCTATCAAGGCGGGAGGCAAGCTGATGGTCATCGACGGCGGCTTCGCACAAGCCTATCACAAGCAGACCGGTATTGCAGGATACACACTTGTCTATCACAGCCGCGGCTTCCAGCTTGTGCAGCACGAGCCCTTCACAAGCACTGAGGATGCCATCCTACGTGGTACCGACATCAAGTCCACAACACAGATCGTTGAGATGTCCACCCACCGTATGCTGGTAGCCGACACGGACAAAGGCGTGGAACTGCGCAAACAGATCGATGATCTTATGGAGCTTCTCTATGCTTACCGCCATGGCATCATTGCGCCAAAACTGTAGACACCCGTCTTGCAGCCGCTCCGTCTTGCAGTCCTGTTCGTCACGATATACCGTGACGCCCCCTCTATAGTGAGCCCCCGTCTCCCCGACAAGGGTACAAGCGCAAAAAAAGCTCCCACCAACCCGGCGGGAGCTTTTTTATGATCTTTGACGATAATCGTCTTCGTTTATACCAGATACTGAGAGGAGATGCTCTCATTGTTGACTACACGGCGGATAGTCTCGGCAAACATGTCAGCAACGCTGAGCTGCTTCACCTTATGGCTACGCTGGGTGTAAGGGATAGAGTCTGTGAACACGATCTCCTCAAGTGCAGAATTCTCGACGCGCTCACTGGCCGGACCACTCATGACGCAATGCGAAGCACAAGCTCTTACGCTCAGTGCACCATGCTCCATCATCAAGTCAGCAGCCTTAGTAATGGTGCCAGCTGTGTCAACCATGTCATCGACAAGTACTACGTTTTTGCCCTTCACGTCACCGATAATCTGCATACTCTCCACCACATTGGCACGTGCTCTTGTCTTATTACACAGTACCAACGGACAACCCAGATACTTGGCAAACGTGTTGGCACGCTTGGAACCACCAACATCAGGCGAAGCAATTACGAGATCCTTCAGATGCAAACTTTGCAGATAGGGCAGCAACACGCCGGAAGCATAGAGGTGATCAACAGGCACATTGAAGAAGCCCTGGATCTGATCCGCGTGCAGATCCATCGTGATCAGACGGTCAATGCCTGCCACACTCAACAAGTCGGCGACAAGCTTGGCCCCAATGCTCACGCGCGGCTTGTCCTTGCGATCTTGGCGTGCCCAACCAAAATAAGGAATCACTGCAATAATGTGGCGTGCGGAAGCGCGCTTGGCTGCGTCGATCATCAACAACAACTCCATAAGGTTGTCAGAATTCGGAAAGGTGCTCTGCACCAAGAAAACGTCACGACCGCGAATCGACTCCTCATAGCTTACTGCAAACTCACCATCAGAGAAGCGCGTAATGACTAAATTGCCCAAAGGGCAACCCAAGCTGGCACAAATCTTTTCTGCAAGGTATCTCGTCTTTGTTCCCGAGAAAACCAAAAAAGAGTTTTTTTCACTCATCTTGTTTAGCGTTTATATAACAAAAGTGTAATGGTCATTGCCTTTGATGATGCAAATGTAGGAATTTTCTGTCACACTCACAATAATATTAGAAAATAAAACGTATCTTTGCATTAAAAAATTGATTTATGAAGGTAGATTTGCAGACTTATAGCCAACTTCATCACCCAGCCTACGTGCTCGAAGAGCAACGCTTGCGCAAAAATCTCGAGCTCATCAGCAATGTAGCTTGCCGCTCTAACACAACGATTATTCTTGCTTTCAAGGCTTTTGCCCTTTGGAAGACTTTCTCTATTTTCCGGGAATTCATTCCCGCGACAACTGCCAGCTCACTCTACGAAGCAAGACTTGGTTACGAGAAGTTTGGCAGTCGTGTTCACACATTCTGTCCCGGATATACCGATGACAACATCTCTGAGATCGCACATTATTCCAGTCACCTCATCTTCAACTCACTGAGCCAATATCAAGGTTTCGCTGCCAAAGCAAGAAGCGCTAATCCTGAGATCAGTCTCGGCCTACGCATCAATCCGGAGTACAGTGAGGTAGAAACCCTACTCTACAACCCTTGTGCACCGGGATCACGCTTTGGTGTCACCGCCGACCGATTGCCGGAAGAGTTACCGGAAGATATAGATGGTTTCCATTGCCACTGCCATTGTGAAAGCGGAGCCGATGCCTTTCAGCGCACACTCGCTCATATCGAAGAGAAGTTTGGCAAATGGTTCCCGAAACTGAAATGGATTAACTTCGGAGGCGGACATCTGATGACCCGTAAAGACTACGACACAGAGTTGCTGATCAACATACTGAATGGCTTCCACAAACGCTATCCTCACTTGAAACTGATATTGGAACCAGGAAGTGCTTTCTTGTGGCAGACTGGGCCTTTGGTAAGTCAAGTGGTTGACATTGTTGAAAACCATGGCATCCGTACAGCAATTCTCAACGTCAGTTTCACATGCCACATGCCCGATTGTTTGGAGATGCCTTATCAGCCACAAGTGCGTTTTGCTGAAAGCATTGGCACCGATGCCGATGGTCTCTACCCAGTAGAGAATGCACCACACATCTATCGACTCGGGGGCGACTCCTGTCTTAGTGGAGACTTCATAGGCTACTGGAAGTTTGACCATGAGCTACAGGTAGGCGAGAACATTATCTTTGAGGATATGATCCACTACACCACAGTGAAGACCACCATGTTCAATGGCCTCTCCCACCCCGCTCTCATGCTGGCACGGCCTGACGGAGAACTGAAGATGCTCCGCAAGTTCTCATACGAAGATTATATGAACAGAATGGATTGACGTTTCCACATCACTATCTCACGGTGATGTGGAAGCATCCCTGATTGACCTCATACTTAACATAGCAGCGCCTTTCTTCACGTATGTCACGAAGCACTTCCGCCAAGATATACTTCAGCGTATCGTTGCGCACGGCACGTCGTTGCTCACCGGGCGGTTCAACGGTCTTGTAACGGTTATAGCAGACGTCGAAGGTTGTACCATAAAGATGACAGCTGTTTTGCGTGGCATTACCATTATGTCCACGCAGGCGCTGTACATCGTCCTTGGATCGAAGCACGCTGGTGACGATAATCTTATGCAAGGGAATGCCCTTCATCGTCAAGCTGTCGAAATAACTACGGCCAATATCCTGCAAGAGAATGGACGCCCGAGGCACCAAATAAGGGATGCTGCTATGAAGCTTATCAATATAGACATAAGGATTGCTCCCTACGAACACCAGTCCGGACTTACGTTTGACAGCCTCCTCACGATTCTGCACAGGTTGGATACCCCACTTACTGGCTGACACAAGTTGCACGTCCTGCTGATCCTCGAAGGTACGCTGATAGCCGGGTACACTATAAATAGGTGTGCGGCGTAACGAGCCATCAGGCTTAAAGAACGGTGAGACACCTGTAGGATAACGCAAAGGAGGCATCGGTGACGGAGCCAACTTGCTCAGATAGGGTCCTTCCAACACAACTTTGTCTGAATCTGCGCCAGCATCACTTGTTTCTGCCACAGCAACAGCCTGACCGCCATGCGCTGCCTCTGATCGCATGTCCACACTATCCGCCGTCTCTTTCTCCCGCACAGCAGTCTGTACTGTGCGGTCTTTTGCGATAGAAGGAAACAGCAGACGCACGATGGCTAACACCACCGTGACAATCAGGAAACTTTGCAGGTATCTTTTCTTTGTGATTCTCATTTCACATGCAAAAATAACACAAATCGGAAGAATATCAAAACAAACAAGAAGAAATCGTGAGCCTTGAAAACATATTTTTGCCTTTAATCTGTCTTTTCTCGGTATTTTATTGTAATTTTGCAGTGTAATATATTACGTACTTAAAAGACATACATTGATAGAAAAACATATCGTACTCGAGGATATCGACCCCGTCGTATTTTACGGAGTCAACAACGCACATCTGCAAATGCTGAAGGCACTCTTCCCCAAGTTGCGTATCGTTGCGCGGGATAACGTCGTACGCGTGCTTGGAGACGAGGAGGACATGGCTCGTTTCGAAGAAGACATTGAGAAGATGAGAAAACATGTGGTGAAGTACAACTCCATCACAGACGAAGACATTCTCGACATCATCAAAGGACGACAGACTAAAGCTGATGCCGTGAAAGACGTGCTTGTGTACAGTATCTCGGGGCGCCCCATCAAGAGCAGATCTGAAAACCAGCAGCGACTTATTGATGCTTTTAACAAGAGCGATATGATCTTTGCCGTAGGACCTGCCGGAACGGGCAAGACCTATCTGAGCATTGCACTTGCCGTGAAAGCGCTGAAAGAGAAAGCCGTCAAGCGCATCATCCTCAGTCGACCCGCTGTGGAAGCCGGAGAAAAGCTGGGATTCCTCCCCGGCGACATGAAAGACAAGATCGATCCTTATCTGCAACCTCTTTACGATGCCTTGCAGGATATGCTGCCCGCCACAAGACTCAGCGATCTCATGGAGAAGCACGTCATACAGATCGCACCGCTCGCCTTTATGCGTGGCCGCACACTCAGCGACGCTATTGTCATCCTTGACGAGGCTCAGAACACTACGACAGCACAGATCAGAATGTTCCTCACCCGCATGGGATGGAATACCAAGATGATCATCACGGGTGATATGACACAGATCGATTTGCCCAAGGAGTACAAGAGCGGTCTGAAAGAAGCGCTGAGAATACTGAAAAGCGTGGAAGGTATTTCCGTCATCGAGCTCACCAAGAAGGATATTGCCCGCCACCAACTTGTCACCCGCATCGTCAATGCTTATGAAGCTTACGACAAACACCAAGAGAAAGAGCACCGAAAGCGCGTTGAGAAACCGAGAAGCACCTCGCTCGGCAACAACGATGACGAGCAAGAGTTGACGATCATCGGCACTGGCAATTTCACAGAAAACTGATCCTCTCCACCCCAACACATAATAGAAGACATTTCATAAAACACATTTTATATTCATACTATTATGAAAGCTTTAACTCATACCGATTTCCATTTCGAAGGCCAGAAGAGCGTTTACCATGGCAAGGTACGCGACGTTTACAACATCAACGATGACCTCATCGTTATGGTCGCAACAGACCGAATCTCAGCATTCGACGTGGTCTTGCCAAAAGGCATTCCTTTCAAAGGTCAAGTGCTTAACCAGATAGCGTCTAAGTTCCTTGACCAGACAGCCGACATCTGCCCTAACTGGAAACTGGCAACCCCCGATCCAATGGTCACCGTGGGACTGAAATGCGAGGGCTTCCGTGTGGAGATGATCATCCGTTCTATCCTTACCGGTTCTGCTTGGCGCGCTTACAAAGACGGATGCCGTGAGCTCTGTGGCGTGAAATTGCCGGAAGGTATGCATGAGAATGAGCGCTTCCCTGAGCCCATCATCACTCCTACCACCAAGGCTGACGAAGGTCACGATATGAACATCTCCCGCGAAGAGATCATCAAGCAGGGTATCGTTACTGCCGAGGACTATGCTGTCATCGAGGACTGGACACGCAAACTCTTCCAGCGCGGACAGGAGATTGCCGCTAAACATGGGCTGATCCTCGTCGACACCAAATACGAATTCGGCAAACGCGACGGCAAGCTCTATCTTATCGACGAGATCCACACACCGGATTCCAGCCGCTACTTCTATGCCGACGGCTACGAGGAACGCCTGGCAAAGGGCGAGCCTCAGCGTCAGCTCTCTAAGGAGTTCGTAAGACAGTGGCTCATCGAGCACAACTTCATGAACCAGCCCGGACAGACCATGCCGGAGATCACCGACGAGTACGCTGAGAGCGTATCGGAAAGATACATTGAGCTCTATGAGCACATCACGGGTGAGAAATTCGACAAGGCTGTTGAGGAAGGCGACATTGCTGCACGCATCGAGCGCAATGTGAAGAACTATCTCGCAACACGTAAGTAAAAGCTCATCGCATCAGGAATGTACAAGCAAGAGCGCATCAAGCCCTACAATGGCAAAGGAGACAAAGGGCAACTCGTAGAGGAGATGTTCGACAACATCGCCGACAACTACGACACCCTCAACCACCGACTGTCATGGAATATTGATAAAGGATGGAGACGCAAGGCTATCAAGTCCCTTGCGCCTTTCCATCCCAGTTCCGTCCTTGACGTAGCAACGGGTACAGGTGACTTTGCCATACTCTCTGCCCAAATGCTCCATCCTCAGAAGCTGATCGGTGCCGACATCTCGGAAGGGATGATGAACGTAGGGCGAGAGAAGGTGAAAGCGGCAGGACTAGACAGCATTATCTCTTTCCAAAAGGAAGACTGCATGCATTTGTCCTTCCCCGACAATACTTTCGATGCTGTCACAGCGGCTTTTGGCATCAGAAACTTCCAGAATCTGGATCAGGGACTACGAGAAATGTGCCGGGTATTGAAGAAAGGTGGTCATCTGAGTATTGCGGAGCTTACCGAGCCTGTGCACTTCCCCATGAAGCAATGTTTCAAGCTTTATTCCCACACCTTCCTGCCTATCTATGGCAGCATCATCTCTAAAGACAAGAGCGCATACAGCTACCTCACGGCCACCATCGAAGCCTTTCCACAGGGAGAACAGATGATGGACATCCTGCAAAAGGCTGGCTTCTCCAAGGTCTCCTTCCGGCGACTGACCTTCGGAATATGCACTCTGTACTTCGCCGAAAAATAACCATCACGTCAAATAAGTAACACCAGCTGCACAATGGATAAATACGGACTGATAGGCTACCCTCTTGGACACTCTTTCTCCATCAGCTACTTCAATGAGAAGTTCCAAAACGAGAACATTGATGCTACGTATGAAAACTTTGAGATCCCCACGATCGAGGAACTACCCGAGATTCTTGACTCCAATCCTGAACTAAGAGGACTCAACGTCACGATCCCCTACAAAGAAAAGATCATCAGCTATCTTGACTCTCTCTCCCCCGAAGCACGCGAGATCGGTGCCGTCAATGTCATCAAAGTCACCCATAAGAACAAGAAAACGATTCTTAAGGGCTTCAACAGCGATGTCATCGGATTCACTCAGAGCATCGAACCGCTATTAGAGCACTTCCATAAGAAGGCACTCATCCTTGGTACCGGCGGTGCGTCGAAAGCCATTGACTTCGGCCTGAAATCGCTTGGATTGCAGACGATGAAAGTCAGCCGATATGAAAAGCCAGGTACCATTGAGTACAGCCACATCACAGCAGATACGATTAAGGAGTATAACGTGATCGTCAACTGCACGCCTTGTGGCATGTATCCTCACGCCGACGAATGTCCTAACCTCCCCTACGATGCCATGGACAACCATACGCTTCTCTATGATCTCATCTACAATCCTGACGAGACGTTGTTTATGAAGAAAGGCAAAGAGCGTGGCGCTGTGGTGAAAAACGGACTGGAGATGCTCCTGCTCCAGGCTTTCGCCAGCTGGCAGTTCTGGAATGACGAAAGGTAAGGCACCATAATCCTCAAGATTCTATAATACCACATTATTATATTATTATCACCCAAGACTTACGATTGAAAAATGAATAATCGATACATGATGCGAGGCGTCAGTGCCGCCAAGGAAGATGTGCACAACGCTATCAAGAATATCGACAAGGGTATCTTCCCTCAGGCTTTCTGCAAGATCATCCCCGACATCCTCGGCGGCGATCCGGAATACTGCAATATCATGCACGCTGACGGCGCCGGCACAAAATCTTCTTTGGCCTATCTCTATTGGAAGGAGACGGGAGATTTGAGCGTTTGGAAGGGAATTGCACAAGACGCTATCGTCATGAACACCGATGACCTGCTCTGTGTGGGAGCTGTTGACAACATCCTTGTGTCCAGCACCATCGGCCGCAACAAGATGTTGATTCCCGGTGAAGTCATCAGCGCTATTATCAACGGCACTGATGAACAGCTTGAAGAACTGCGTAGCATGGGCATCGGCATCTGGCCCACAGGCGGAGAGACGGCCGACGTTGGCGACTTGGTACGTACCATCATCGTTGACTCCACTGTCACTTGCCGCATGAAGCGCAAGGATGTCATCAACAATGCCAACATCCGTCCGGGTGATGTCATTGTGGGTCTCAGTTCCACGGGGCAGGCTACTTATGAGCATCAGTACAATGGTGGCATGGGCAGCAACGGACTGACAAGTGCCCGCCACGATGTCTTCGCAAAGTATCTGGCTGAGAAATATCCAGAGAGCTATGACCATGCCGTTCCCAACGAACTGGTGTATAGCGGCAAATACCACCTCACCGACAAGATCGAAGGAGTGCCCGTCAATGCCGGCCAGATGGTACTCTCCCCGACCCGCACCTACGCTCCTGTCATCAAGAAACTCTTAGACGAGTTGCGTCCCGAGATTCACGGTATGGTGCACTGCACCGGTGGTGCCCAGACCAAAGTCCTGCACTTCGTAGGCGAGAACTGCAAGGTGGTGAAAGACAACATGTTCCCCGTTCCCCCACTCTTCAAAACCATTCACGACTGCTCCGGCACAGACTGGAAAGAGATGTATCAGGTCTTCAACATGGGACACCGCATGGAGATCTACGTCCGTCCGGAAGTCGCGGATCAGGTCATCGCTGTGAGCAAGAGCTTCAACATCGATGCCCAGGTCATCGGACACATCGAAGAAGGCAAGCGCTCACTGACCATCAAGTCAGAATTCGGAACATTTGAATATTAAGTCCAACGTTTGCAACAAAGAAACAAGCGTTTGAATATTAAACTATAAGACGATTTATGCCAGAAAACAATAGCATATTGGAGAAGCTTGACGGTTTGGAGGCCCGCTACGAGGAAGTCAGCACCCTCATCACCGACCCCTCTGTCATTGCCGATCAACAGCGTTATGTGAAACTCACCAAAGAGTATAAGGATCTCGACGACATCATGAAGGCACGCAAGAGATACATCGACTGTCTCAATGCCATCAAGGAAGCCAAAGACATACTGGCCAACGAGAAAGATCCCGACATGAAAGAGATGGCCCGTGAGGAGCTGTCCGAGAATGAAAACCTTAAGCCACAACTTGAGGAAGACATCAAGATCGCTCTTGTGCCAAAAGATCCGGAAGACGCGAAAAACGTGCAGATGGAGATCCGTGCAGGAGCCGGCGGTGACGAGGCTGCCCTCTTTGCCGGCGATCTCTTCAACATGTACAAGAAATACTGTGAGTCGAAAGGCTGGACCGTCAGTGTGACAAGTGTCTCGGAAGGTGCTGTCGGCGGATACAAGGAGATTGACTTTGCCGTGAGTGGCGATAATGTCTACGGCACACTGAAGTATGAGAGCGGAGTGCATCGCGTGCAGCGTGTCCCGGCGACAGAGACCCAGGGCCGCATGCATACCTCTGCCGCCACAGTCGCCGTGCTCCCGGAAGCTGAGAAATTTGAAGTCCACATCAACGAAGGCGACATCAAGTGGGATACGTTCCGCTCCAGTGGTGCCGGTGGTCAGAACGTCAATAAGGTGAGCTCCGGTGTCCGTCTGCGCTACCCTTGGAAGAACCCCAACACGGGTGAGGTAGAGGAAATCCTCATTGAGTGTACCGAGACGCGCGACCAGCCAAAGAACAAGGAAAGAGCTTTGAGCCGTCTCTATACATATATATATGACCATGAGCATCAGAAATACGTTGACGACATCTCCAGCCGCCGCCGTTCCCTGGTGTCTACCGGAGACCGCAGTGCCAAGATCCGTACTTACAACTTCCCCCAGGGTCGTATCACCGATCATCGTATCGGCTACACCATCCACGACCTGCAAGGATTTCTCAGTGGCAACATCCAAGACATGATCGATCATCTCACCGTGGCCGAGAATGCCGAGAAGCTTAAGGAAAATGAACTGTAAGCTGAGACCTAACAGTAAGCCATTGAAGGCAAACTGAAAACAAATAGCTTGGTAACTGCAAGCAGATGACTGGTAACAGCAAACAGATAATTAGTAACAGCAAACAGATAATAGTTAAGAAACGAAGACGATGAATCGCAAACAATTAGTCGAACAGATATTCCGGAAGAAGACGTTTCTCTGTGTAGGTTTGGATCCTGACATCCGCAAGATGCCGGAATGTGTCCAGCAGGAGGAAGATCCCATCTTCTTCTTCAACAAGCAGATCATCGACGCCACAGCACCCTACTGCGTCGCCTACAAGCCCAATTTGGCTTTCTACGAGTGCATGGGTGTCAAGGGCATGATTTCTTTTGAGCGCACGGTAGAGTATCTTCAGAAGTTCTATCCCGATCATTTCATCATCGCAGACGCCAAGCGTGGTGACATCGGCAACACCTCAGCCATGTATGCGCGCACCTTCTTCGAGGAGTACAACGTCGATGCCCTTACCGTGGCCCCCTATATGGGTGAGGACAGCGTCACTCCTTTCCTTGAATACAAAGGCAAATGGGTCGTATTGCTGGCACTGACAAGCAACAAGGGCAGCCATGATTTCCAACTCACAGAGGACAAGGACGGCGGGCGCCTGTTCGAGAAAGTATTGAAAAAGTCACAGCAGTGGGGCAATGAGGACAACATGATGTATGTGGTCGGAGCCACTCAGGGGCAGATGTTCCAAGACATCCGCAAAGCAGCTCCCAACCATTTCCTTTTAGTTCCGGGCGTTGGCGCACAGGGCGGTTCACTCCAGGAAGTTTGCAAATATGGCATCATCAAAGACTGTGGCCTGCTGGTCAACTCCAGCCGCGGCATCATCTATGCCGGTCATGACGAAAACTTCGCAAGGGCCTCTGCAGAGAAAGCCAAGGAATTGCAACAGCAAATGGAAGTGGAACTGTCTAAAATCGGATAGGTAAAAACACACTGCACATTCAAAAAGAGCCTCATTTCATTTCACAAAAGGCGTACTAATGTGCAATCAGTACGTCTTTTTTTATTTAAAATGCACAAAATTTCAGCCTATCTTCAAGGATTCGAGAATAATTTATTATATTTGCAGAAATGTTTCAATCCTAATAGAAGATGGAATTTACCGCAAAGCAAATTGCTCAGTTTGTTCAGGGCACTATCGAAGGAGATGAGAACGCCAGCGTGCACACCTTTGCCAAGATCGAGGAGGGCACCGCAGGCTCTATTTCCTTTTTGGCCAACCCCAAGTATATCCACTATTTATATGATACCAAATCCACCATTGTATTGGTAGACTCGCAGATAACCATCGACCGTCCGGTAGCCACCACGCTCATCCGTGTGGACAATGCGCGTGACTGTGTCGCACGGCTATTGCAGCTCTATGAGTCTGCCAAGCCAAAGAAGCACGGCATCGATCCTCTGGCTTTCGTCTCTCCTAAGGCCAAGATCGGAAAGGATGTCTACGTGGGAGCCTTTGCTTATATTGCCGATGGCGTGACCATCGGCGACGGCTCACAGATCTATCCCAATGTGACCATCATGGACAATGCCTCGCTGGGTGCCAACTGCCTGATCTATCCTCAGGTGAGCATCTATCACGACTGCAAGCTTGGCAACAACGTCACGATCCATTCCGGCAGTGTTATCGGCGCTGACGGCTTTGGCTTTGCTCCCAACGCACAGACGGGGCAGTACGACAAGATTCCTCAGATCGGCATCGTTACCATTGAGGACAATGTAGAGATTGGTGCCAACACTTGCATTGACAGATCGACGATGGGCTCCACTTTCGTCAGAAAGGGCGTAAAACTCGACAACCTCGTGCAGATTGCCCACAATACCGACATTGGCGAAAACACAGTGATGTCGGCACAGGTCGGTGTGGCTGGCTCCACCAAGGTAGGTCAGTGGTGTATGTTTGGCGGGCAAGTAGGCGTCTCAGGGCACATCACCATCGGCGACAAAGTGCTGTTGGGTGCACAGTCCGGCGCTCCATCGTCCATCAAGTCCAACCAGACCCTGATCGGTACCCCCCCAATGCCTCAATTCGCTTATTTCAAGAGTCAGGCACTGTTCCAAAGACTTCCGGAAATCTACAAGCAGCTGAACGCATTGCAGAAAGAAGTGGAAGAACTGAAGAAAAAATAATAACAACAGACTTACATAACAACGAGATAAAATAACCCCAACAGAGCTTTATACGCTTTATCGTTAAGCAACACAATAAAGATGGATACAGAAAAGCAAAAAACGCTTGGTGGCAGTTTTTCACTCTTTGGTAAGGGACTGCACACCGGTCTGAACCTCACTGTGACATTCAATCCCGCACAGGAAAACACAGGCTATAGAATCCAACGCATCGATCTGGAAGGACAACCTATTATCGAGGCGATTGCAGAGAATGTCAGCAACACTGAACGTGGTACCGTCCTGCAACAAGGAGATGCCCGCGTCTCTACCGTCGAGCATGGCATGTCAGCCCTTTACGCGATGGGCATTGACAACTGTCTTATCCAAGTCAACGGCCCCGAATTCCCAATTCTGGATGGTTCGGCTGCTATGTATGTCGGGCAAATCAAGAAAGTGGGCATCATAGAGCAGAGCGCACTCAAGGACTATTATATCATCCGCAAGAAAATAGAGATCAAAGACGAGGAGAGTGGCTCATGTATCACCATCCTTCCGGATATGGACTTTTCTATTACGGCCATGTGCTCCTTCCCATCGAAATTCATTTCCAGCCAGTTCGCCACACTCGACAAGATGGAGAACTATGCCGAGGAAATAGCACCAGCCCGCACCTTCGTCTTCGTGCGTGACATCGTGCCCTTGCTCAAAGCCAACCTCATCAAAGGCGGTGACCTGGACAATGCCATCGTCATCTATGAGAAGCCGGAGGAGCAGGCTCAGCTCGACAAACTTGCCGACCTGTTGAAGGTGCCACACATCGATGCCGCCAAGATCGGCTATATCCAGCACAAGCCGCTCATGTGGGGCAACGAGTGCACACGCCACAAGCTTCTCGACATCATTGGTGACATGGCCTTGATCGGCAAGCCCATCAAGGGACGCATCATCGCCACACGCCCCGGCCACACCATCAACAACAAGTTCGCACGTCTGATGCGCAAAGAGATCAGAAAGCATGAGGTGCAAGCTCCTATTTACGATCCCAACGAGGAACCGCTGATCGACAACATACATATCCGTCAGCTACTCCCCCACCGCTATCCCATGCAGCTCGTCGACAAGGTTGTAGCCATGGGAGCGACGAGCATCATCGGCGTGAAGAACGTCACTGCCAACGAGCCTTTCTTCCAAGGTCACTTCCCCGATGAGCCCGTCATGCCTGGCGTGCTGCAAATCGAGGCCATGGCACAGTGCGGCGGACTGCTCGTGCTCAGCCAGCTCGACGAACCTGAGAAATGGTCGACCTATTTCCTCAAGATCGATGACGTGAAGTTCCGTCATAAAGTAGTTCCAGGAGATACACTGCTTTTCCGTGTGGAGTTGCTGGGACCCGTCCGTCATGGCATTAGCTCCATGAAAGGATATATGTTCGTCGGTGATCACGTCGTGTCCGAAGCTACCTTCACGGCTCAGATTGTCAAGAACAAATAAGCCCCTCTATTAATTTCAAGACACCAATTACACAGAATGAATCAGATTAGTCCTTTAGCATTTGTACATCCCGAAGCAAAGTTAGGCAACAACAACGTCATCGGCCCCTTCTGCTTCATCGACAAGAATACAGTGCTTGGTGACAACAACGTGATGCAAAACAGCGTCACGATCAACTACGGCGCCCGCATTGGCAACAACAACGAGTTCTTCCCAGGTGCCAGCATATCCACCAAACCACAAGATCTTAAGTTCAAGGGTGAGGAGACCCTCTGCGAGATCGGCGATAACAACAGCATCCGCGAGAACGTAACCATTTCCCGAGGCACAGCATCAAAGGGTACCACACGTGTTGGCAACAACAACCTGCTGATGGAAAACATGCACATCGCCCATGACTGCTTCTTTGGCAACGGACTGATCATCGGCAATTCCACCAAGTTTGCCGGTGAGGTCACCTGCGACGACTATGCAGTGATCAGTGCCGAGATCCTTTGCCATCAGTTCTGCCACATCGGCGGCTACGTGATGATCCAGGGAGGTTGCCGTTTCAGCCAAGACATTCCACCTTATATTATAGCCGGCAAGGAGCCGATCCGCTACTGCGGTATCAATCTCGTGGGACTGCGCCGTCATGGTTTCAGCAATGATTTGATAGAGCTCATCCACAATGCCTATCGCCTGCTCTATTCCGAGGGCATCCTCAAAGATGGCATCAAGAAGATCAAGAGCGAACTGCAGATGACACCCGAAATCCAATATATCTGCGACTTTGTCGAGTCTTCCAAGCGTGGCATCATCAGATGATGATACCTTCCGCTCAAAGAGATGAAAACATACAACGATGAAGCCGGAAAGCTATTGTCATTCTTTAAGAGTCAGGAGCAACTCTGCCCCTAACTCATTTTCCTTTTTATGAAAACACTCTTCGTCGTTCTTGGACCAACAGGTGTGGGCAAGACAGAGCTATGTCTTTCCATAGCCCGCCATCTCCATACCCCCATCATCAATGCCGACTCCCGGCAAATCTTCAAAGAGATTCCTATCGGCACCGCTGCCCCGACAACAGAGCAGCAGCAGAGCGCCCGCCATTATTTCGTTGGCAACCACAGCCTTCAGGACTACTACAGTGCCTCGATGTTCGAGCAGGATGCCATGAAGCTCATCACGCGTCTGTTCAGCGGAGAGGAAGACGGCAGTGCCCACGACAGCCTGTTGCTCTCCGGTGGCAGCATGATGTATATTGACGCCGTGTGCGATGGCATCGACGACATCCCGACAGTCCCCGGCGATATCCGCGAGGAACTCAAATGCCGGTTGGCCGATGAAGGACTCCCGGCTCTTGTCGAGCAGCTCCGCCAACTCGATCCCGTGCACTGGGCAATCGTTGACCGCAACAATCCCCGCCGGGTCGTCCACGCCTTGGAGATCTGCCTTGCCACGGGCAAGACCTACACCTCTTTCCGCACCCGTCAGAAGAAGCAACGGCCCTTCAACATCGTCAAGATAGGTCTCAACCGTCCACGTGAGGAACTCTATGCGCGCATCAACGCCCGCGTGCTGAAGATGCTCGGCGAAGGCCTTGAGCAGGAAGCCAGAACCGTGTTCCCTCTCCGCCATCTCAACTCGCTCAACACCGTGGGTTATAAGGAGTTGTTTGCCTACTTCGACGGGCTCATCCCCAAAGAAGAGGCCATCCGACAGATCCAGTCCGACACCCGCCAATATATGCGCAAGCAACTCACATGGTTCAGGAAAGACAGCTCCATCCGTTGGTTCTCACCCGACAACATTGAAGATATCTTAAAATATATAGATTCCATTCCATAATCATCTATTATTTTATTACTTTTGTAGACAACAGAACCACCCCCATATAGTCACGCACAGGGATGCCCGTTCATGCCGTCAACGACAAGGAATGTCTCTCTGTAGTCATGCGATAACAGAAAGAATAATGAGAAAATTAAAATCTTTCATGAGTTGGTGCCGGAGAAAAGCACGCAACTTCTGGCCTTGGTACAAATCGCTCTACAAAGGACGAAAGTGGTATGCCAAAACACTCATCGCCTTTGCATCTTGTATCGTTGCCTTCCTGCTTTATTTAGGTGCTGTAGACATCAACTTTCTTTGGCTGTTTGGCAAGAGTCCCGGCTATTTCTCCGGCATCATGGATCCTCAGACCAGCCAAGCCTCAGAGATCTATGCCGCCGACGGCACGCTCATCGGCAAGTTCTTCAATGAGAACCGCTCACCCGTGAAATACGAGGAAGTCAATCCTTATTTCTTCAAAGCCCTCATCGATACTGAGGACGAGCGCTACTACAAGCGCCCGCGCGGCATGGCCGTCGACCCGATAGGTATCTTCAGTGCCATGAAGGATGCCGTGCTCCGTCACGACGGTCGCGGTGCCTCCACCATCTCACAGCAGCTGGCCAAAAACATGTTCCGCGTGCGCTCGCAGTATTCCACGGGGCTGTTGGGCAAGATCCCTGGGCTTAAGATTCTGATTGTCAAGAGCAAGGAGTGGATCATCGCCACCAAGCTGGAGACCGTATTCAACAAGAAAGAGATCCTCACGATGTACGCCAATACGGTAGACTTCGGCTCCAACGCCTACGGCATCAAGACGGCAGCCAAGACCTATTTCGACACGACGCCGAAAGATCTGACCACCGAGCAGTGCGCCATGCTGGTCGGAATGCTCAAGGCAACTACGATGTACAACCCACGTACCAACCCGAAGAACAGCCTGGCACGCCGCAACACGGTGCTCCACAACCTTTATACCCATAGAGACCTCACCCGCGAGGAGTGTGATTCCCTGCAGCAGATCCCTATCCAGCTTCACTTCAAAGTGGAGGAGAACTACGACGGACAAGCCATGTACTTCCGCGAGGCTATCGCCAACGAGCTCCAGGACTGGTGCAAAGAAAACGGTTACGACCTCTACAGCAGTGGCTTGAAGATCTACACCACGCTGGATCCCAAGATGCAGAAATACGCTGAGGAAGCTGTGCTCAAGCAGATGAAAAATGTTCAGCGCAACTTCGACAGCGAATGGGGAACCGGCAAGAAAGGTGTCTGCTGGTATGACGAGAACGGCAACGAGGTGCCTCACTTCATTGAGGACATCGCTCAGCGACTGCCGCAATACAAGCAGCTCCTGGCTAAATACGCCAACAATCCCGACTCTGTCTCTTACTACATGAACAAGCCCCACACGGTCAAGCTCTTTGACTATGACAAGGGTACAGTAGAGAAGGAGATGTCCTCTCTCGACTCTATCCGCTATATGGTGCATTTCATGCACTGCGCCATGGTGGCCATGGAGCCTGAGACCGGTGCCATCCGCGCCTACGTGGGTGATGTCGACTTCAAGACATGGAAGTTCGACAAGGCCGAGGCTACCCACCAGCCGGGCTCCACCTTCAAGCTCTTTGTCTATACCGAAGCCATGAACCAGGGACTCACTCCTTGCGACAAGCGCCGCGACGAGTATATCTCCATGCAAGTCTATGACAAGAAAAAGCATGAGATGACCACTTGGACGCCTACCAATGCCAACGGCACGTTCTCCGGCGACTCGCTGACACTGCGCAGCGCCTTCGCCCGAAGCATCAACTCCGTGGCCGTACGCGTAGGTCAGGAGGTCGGCATCAAGCGCATCATCGAGACCGCACAGGCCATGGGCATCAAGAGCCCGCTCGACGATGAGCCCTCACTGGCCCTGGGATCCAGCGACGTGAAGCTGCCCGAACTGCTCAACGCCTACTGTGTTGTTGCAGACAACGGCCGTCACCACGACCCTGTTATGGTCACACGCATCGTTGACAAAGACGGCAACGAAGTCTATACCGACAACAGCCAGGCCACGCAGGTCATCCCCGTGAAGAGCGCATACCTCATGCAGCAGATGCTCATGGCCGGTACGCATGATCCGGGCGGCACATCCACCTCGCTCTCCTCTTCCGACTATGCCGGTTCCTTCTTCCGCGACACTGACTTCGGCGGCAAGACCGGAACGTCCAACAGCCACGCCGATGCCTGGTTCATGGCCGTCAGTCCCAAGCTCTGCGTCGGTGCATGGGTAGGCGGCGAATACCGAAGCATCCACTTCAAGAGCGGACGGTTGGGACAAGGCTCACGCTCCGCGCTTCCTATCTGTGGCTATTTCATCAAGTCGGTCTTCAGCGATCCGGCCTATAAGAAATACCACGGCCGCTTTGCCAAGCCCGATGACGAGAGCATCACGTCGAGCATGTACAACTGCGTGACCTACATCGCTCCTGTCAAGCACGACACCGTCCGCCGCGACAGCTCGCACTATGTCAGCAATGAGGAGGTGATTCTCGACGAGGACGGCAACCCGACCGAGGAGCCGCAGAGCCAGACTCTGTCTTCCACAAGTTCATCCTCTGCCACAACAGGCAGCAAGACGGGCACCAGGACCGACGACAGTAAGAACACCAAGAAACGCAAAAAGACAACCGAAGAGGTCAACTTCAACAATTTGTAAAGTTAAAGACCCCGCACTTTCATGAACGATCATCACGACGATCCTGTCGATCTGGAGAACCCGGAGATGCAACAGGCTCTCCAAATCATACAGTTTACCCATCGCTCGCTTTTCCTCACCGGAAAGGCGGGGACGGGTAAATCTACTTTTCTCAGATACGTTGCGGCCCACACCAAGAAGAAACACATCATTCTCGCTCCGACAGGCATTGCCGCCATCAACGCCGGTGGCTCCACGCTCCACAGTTTCTTCAAGATTCCTTTTCATCCGCTCGTTCCCAATGACATCCGCTACACCGTCAGACATCTGCGCGATACCCTGAAGTACAATGCCGAGAAGATCAAGATCATCAAAAGCCTTGAGCTGATCATCATCGACGAGGTGAGCATGGTTCGGGCCGACATCATTGACTTCATCGACAAGGTGCTCCGTGTCTATTGCCACCGCATGCGCGAGCCTTTTGGAGGCAAACAGCTGCTGCTCGTCGGCGATGTCTACCAGCTGGAGCCTGTCGTCAAGGAGGAAGACCGTCAGCTGCTCAGTCCTTTCTATCGCTCCGCTTTCTTCTTCGAGGCCCATGTCTTCCAGCAACTGCAATTGGTCTCGATAGAGTTGCGAAAGGTCTACCGGCAAAGCGATCCCATCTTTCTCCACATCCTCGACCATATCCGCTCCGCCCAAGTGACGGACACGGATCTGCAACGCCTCAACCGCCAAGTAGAGAGCACGGGAGCCCTCTCTTCCCTCCCTTCTCCTGACACGGCCCCGGAAGCACGTGACAGTCAGCCGCCTGCACCGTCGTCAGCATCTTCCAATGACGTTGAAGGGAAAGGCAAAGTCCAACGCAATGAACTCTCCATCACACTGTCCACCCGCCGCGACACGGTCGACTTCATCAATGACCGAAAGCTGGCGCAGCTGCCCGGCAATCCAGCCGTCTTCATGGGCGTGACAGAGGGCGATTTCCCACTCAACAGCCTCCCTACCCCACAGGAACTGCATCTGAAGCTCGGCGCCCAAGTGCTGTTTGTCAAGAACGACAGAGAGCACCGCTGGGTCAACGGCACCCTGGGCACCATCATTGCCTTTGACGAGGACGAGCAGGAGCATATCCTCGTCAGAACCGAAGACGGAGAGGAGGTGGATGTGAAACGCGAGATTTGGAGCAACATGCAATACTCCTACAACGAGCAGGAGAAGAAGATCGAAGAGAAGGAGTTGGGGACCTATACCCAGTTCCCCTTGCGGTTGGCCTGGGCCATCACCGTACACAAGAGCCAGGGACTTACCTTCACCCACGTGCGCATCGACTTCACGGGCGGAGTCTTCGCCGGCGGCCAGACCTACGTGGCCCTCTCGCGCTGCCGTTCCCTGGAGGGCATCACGCTGAAGACCCCCATCCAGCGCAGCGAGATCTTTGTCCGGCAGGATGTCGTGGACTATGCCAAGAGCAACTACAACAATACGCAGATCATCAGCAAGGCCTTGCAGCAGTCCAAGGCCGACAAGGAATACTCCGATGCCGTCAGTGCCTTTGACAAGGGAGACATGCAGGCCGCGCTGGACCATTTCTTCATTGCCATCCACAGCCGCTACGACATCGAGAAGCCGATAGCGAAAAGGTATATCCGCCGCAAACTCGACATCATCAACCGACAGCAGAGAGAGATCGAGGCTCTGAAGGAAAGGGGAAAGAAAACCGAGGACTTCCTCAAGCACCTCGCCGCCGAATATGTCATCATGGGCAGGGAGTGCGAGCACGAGGGCATCACCGAGGCTGCCATCCGCAACTACGAGAAGGCGCTCAAGCTCTGCCCCGAATACCCGCGCATCGCGGAAAAGCTCAAGAAGCTCGCTTCCCGCCGCTCCTCTTCATAAACATCAAACAGCCATAGCGACCATCATTGCTGACAGCATAAAAAAATAATCCCACTCTCATTCTCCCGTGAGAACAGAGCGGGACTTTTCTTTTACCTTTTTCAGGCTTTAAATCACATGCAGCTGGTCAGACCAAAAGTCGTGGCGATGGCGGTGAGGATGGAGATCAACATGTTGATGACCATTTTCCAGGTTTCTTTCTTGTTATCTACGGACATAGTTAGTGATGAATTAGAAGTTAGGATTTAAAGTGTGCAGCAAGGAGTTAGAGTGAGGAGTGCGGCATCACTCCCCACTCTAAGGCCTACGGTTTGGTTGTTCCACCATCTGCCGGTGTCGCCGTTTTATCCGTACCCGTGCCCGTACCTCGGTCATAGGCGCCGGCCTCCTGTATTTGTGCCGCGGAGGTGAGCACGGCGCGGGTGAGATCACCGGTGGAGCGGGCACGGAGGTGCACCGACTTGATGTTGGCGGAGGGCTTGAAAGCGTCGGGGGTGCTGGCTGCCGTGGTGGTAATGCCTGCGGAGAAGATGGCAAGGTTGGGAATCTTCACGGCGTTGCCCTCGAGGACGAGCTCGCGGATGCAGTTCACCATGTCGGTCAGCACGCCGTAGATGGCACCCTTGGAGTAAGGCGTGTTGTGGTTGGACATGTGCTCGGCCAGCTTGTCGAGGTCGATGGTCTGGTTAACGGCGGCGCGGGCGAACCACTTGCCGTAGGCCTTGTTGCCCTTGGACTTGTTTTGATAAATCTTGTAGTGTAGCATAAGCGTATTTTAGTTAGAATTTAAGAGTTAGGAGTTGAGCAGCTTCCGTTTGATGAAGTGGCCCGTTCCGGCTCGTTTATTGTTTACATTGCAAAGGTACAACACAAATCGTCCGCCTCCAAATTGGCGGTTTCTATTGCGGTTAAAATCTGTTAACAACAAGCCTTAAACCTCATTTTTCTATATATAAGGTTTGCGGGGAGTGTGATTATTTTTTGCTCAAAGTATATTTATCGTTTGGCAGGACGGAACTCTTGACTCCTGATTCCTAACTCCTAATTATCATGCGCTACACTGCTACACCGCTACACCGCTACATAAGGCCGATACTGACATACGGCAAGGAAATCGGTGAAAATGAGATATTATAGTAAAAATATATTATATTATTATATATTATAATATTATTAATATATTAATAATTAGTATTTTATAAGATTATTATTTCTTTCTTGTTTATTTACATTCTGTGTTTTTGCCGACATGCGATAGCTATAAATGTAGCGGTGTAGCGGTGTAGCAGTGTAGCGGATGGGGAAGGAAAGAAAAAGGGCGGGGAGTTGGTGAGTTCGGAAAAAGGTTGTATATTTGCAGGTCGAAAGAAAGAATTGCCCATCATGGAAGAAAAACAGAAAAAAGCTATCATAGAGAAAGGAAAGGAATATTTCCGCAGCATCATCATTCCGGCTCACTTGAAAAACGTCGCGAAGCTCCAACTGAAGAGTTTCAATGTCAACCCGTTCCTTGTGAACTATTTGGCCTCGTTTCTCTGTGGCGACACGAGTTCACTGTCTCTTGCCAAGGCTCTGATCTATCCGCGCATCCTCGGCACGAGCATCAACACCAGTTTTGGCCAGAACCTGCAGGTGTTCATCTCCTCGCTGGCAGAGGTTGCCGGCAAAGCATCGGGTATCGACGGCATTGATATCGAGTTCACCGATGCCATCGACGGACGGACTAAGTATTGTCAGTGCAAGGCTGGGCCACAGACGATCAACGCCGACGATGTGGCCACCATCATGGGGCATTTCGGCCATCTGCAGTCCAAGGCACGCCTCGACCGCCTGTCCCTGCAAATTGGCGACCTCATCGTGGGCGTGCTCTACGGCGAGCCGTCGGAGCTGTCGGGCAACTACAAAAATATCGGCAAGACTTATCCTGTGTATTGCGGGAGAGAGTTTTGGACGCATGTAACCGGGGATGAGAACTTCTATTTCTATCTCCTCAAGGCTTTTTCTGATTGTGTTGACAAGAACGAGATTCAAGGCGTAACTACTTTACAGATGATGGTTGATGGACTCGCTAAAGAAATGGAATTGGCTGTTCCTGCATAAAGGAGATGAGCCCGCCCCCGGCAACTCTTTTTAAAAACTATACAACCACGCCGCAGACACTGCATCGTCTGCGGCGTTGTTGATATTTCCACGTCGATTATTTGCACGATAAGAATTATTTTCCTAACTTTGCGAAATAAAGAAATAAAAACCGACATGGAGAAAGATTACGACAACGATTTGGCTTTTATACACCATGGCAATGTGTCAGAGGAGTATAGCCAATGGCCGGCACCGGACTTGATTATATCCGATGGTGCTTATGGCGTTCGTGGCTTTCGCGGAGACACTGCTGACACATCTGGTTTAATCGATTGGTATAAACCGCATCTCCTTGAATGGTCAAAGCGTGCCAAGCCATCTACCTCCCTTTGGTTTTGGAACACAGAAGTAGGATGGGCTACCGTCCACCCTCAATTGTTAGCCACCGGTTGGGAATATGTGCAGCTTGCAGTATGGGACAAGGGGCTGGCTCACATTGCCGGAAATGTCAACGGAAATACTATCCGGCAGTTGCCTGTGGTTACAGAGGTGGCTGCCTTATATAGGCGCAAGGTCTACTTAAAGACGGGTGATGGCCAGACTTTAGATGCCAAGCATTGGCTGCGTGCGGAATGGCAACGTAGTGGAATGCCGCTAAACAGCGCCAACAAGGCATGCGGCGTGAACAATGCAGCTACCCGAAAGTATCTCACTTTAGACAGTCTATGGTATTGGCCGCCAGGAGAGGCTGTTGAGAAGATGAGTGACTTTTGCAACAAAAACGGGCAGGTGACATCCTGGCCCTATTTCTCTTTGGATGGCAAGACAAGAGTTACAGCTGAATCTTGGGACAGTTTGCGTGCTGTATGGAATCACAGAAACGGAATAACCAATGTTTGGAACAGACCTCCATTAGCTGATTCTGAAAGACTTAGAGGGACAATGGAACGGAGTGCCCCCAGAACTTATAAGCCTTCAAAGTTCTCTGCAGCGCATCTCAATCAAAAACCGCTGGATTTAATGATAACACAAGTAGCTGCCACAACTAACATCGGCAATGTGGTGTGGGAGCCTTTCGGCGGTCTTGCTTCTGCATCTGTAGCATCAGTCTTGTTGGGCCGTCATGCATTCGCTGCTGAGACTGACGACACTTTCTTCAAGTTGGCGAAAGAAAGGCTTGCCGAAGCTGTTGAGGCTTATAAACGTAACGGAACATATAATTTTAGCGATAAATAGAAAATGGACATTCAGAGATATAAATTGCCAGCAGATGATGAACGCACACAATTGCGCGACGGTGTGGTAAGGGCACTAAAGGCTGTTCCAATGCACTTTACGTCATCCATCAACATTGAAGGACTTTCTGCCATTGACCTTTTCGCTATGAACACGTTGCTTGGAGGCGCTATAGAGGAGCAGACAGTCGCCACACTGAACGCAACCCGTGCCATCTGGGATTCTGAGGGGAAATGGGCAGATTATGAATTCAGACGTTATGCGGAAAGCTTCCCCGACGTAAGGCTCGAAAGTGAAAGCAGTAGTGCTCCGGCGATCGGAATAGAACTTAAAGGCTGGTATCTGTTAGCGAAAGAAGAAATGCCTTCATTCCGTTTCAAGGCATCGGCAAATGCTATGACGGTATGGGATTTAATAGCTGTATTTCCATGGTCTCTTTCCAATGTTATATCTGGAACTCCTATTCTTACAGCCCCATATATAGAACAGGCAAAATATGCCGCTGACTTGCGTACAAACTATTGGGAGAACAGAAGTCCAAAAGCAAAGCACGTAGAACACCCCGACACACACCCTTATCCAGAACCAGGCAGTTCTTATTCAGACATTGTCGTGGATGACAAGGGAGGAAATTTTGGTCGTATTGCCCGCATTACCGGCCTCATGGACGAATGGGTAGAGGAAACGATGAAGACAAAACTATCTGGTATCGAAGCCCGTTGGTGGGTAAGATTTCTAAAGCTATTTGACGAGCGAGGTGATGAGGAATCCATTACCGATGGCATTAAAAAATTAGCTTCTTCTATAGGGCGTGATGACAAGTGGGTTGAAGATGTTATGTCGCATGTCAGGGGGCTGATGCAACTATAATGATTGAATATGGTAATATAATATAATCGCCGCAGACATCCATCGTCTGCGGCGTTTTTGATATTTTCTCTTCTATTATTTGCGCAAAAAGAATATTTTTCTTAACTTTGTGTATCAAAAGCTAACACGACCTAAGGTTCTTTGCCGGCGGCCTATTGAAAACAATCAGAAAAGACTAATACACAATGGCAACATTCGCGCTATACAACTATGAGTTTGAGCAGCTTCCCGATGATGATTTCTTCGGGCAGCCATTGAGGAAACAACTGTCCGAAGAAAGTTTTGCCAACAGACAGACAAGATTCGGGCAACTGCTCATGGACGACTATTCCGGCAGCAAACCACTTACTTATGCAAACAAGAGGGGTACACAATATATTCATCAATTCATTGCGAAACCTGACGACGGCATCTTTGCGATGATGCTACTCAACAACCACAAACGCACGGCACACGACATGAGCCTCCAGCCACACAGCATTGACGATTATCGGCGTTGTATAGTGTTTGTGGATAACAGGCCGGGCATTCAGCGGCTTGCGATAGAGGTGAACCCATCGGCTTTTACCAAGCTTTCAACCGTAGAGAATATACTTTTTCATACGTTGAGTGTGGCGTTGGCCTCTCGATTCGCCATTACCATCCGTCTTGAGCACCTGTTTCAACCAGCGCATTTTTGGGATATTGTGAGCGATTCATCCACATACTCCAAAGGATTCCAAAAGGTGGTATTTAGTTGGCCCAAGCCTAACCTTGACCGCATCAACAAGCGGATAGAGTTTATAAGGGAAGCAAGGACGGGAACAAAATCGAAGATATGCATCACCGCTGATGCCGGGAAGGGCTCCAGCGCGGTTATCGACAAAAAGGATGAATGGATGAAAGAGATGGTGGATGCGGCCAGCGAGGTAGGAGGTGACGGATCTATCACTCTGAAGCCCAACGGAATGAACAGAACTATTCCTGTAGGCAAGGACAGCTACAAGTACGTCAACTTCAGTGATGCCACCATCAGTACGATGTGTCCCCAGCAGCCACAGCTGTTCCCCGATGATACCAAAAACATGATTATAAAGCAACTTGAGAATGGCATAGAATCCCATGCGACAACTGACAATTGAAGAAAAGGAAGAATATCTTAAGGAACTTTTTGACGGCGAAGAAGGCTCTATGTTTCGGCAATGGGGGTATGCTCTGAATAAATTGAGACGGGAGCGTAACGAGCTCGATCCAATGGATATTTGGCATGAGAGCAGCCTCTGTATAGAGAAATTAAAGAAGCAGAATTCACACCGCGATGACTTGGTACCCTTTATGTATAATTGGATGCAGGAGGACTGCGCTCGTTTGGAATCTGAAAAGAAATCCTCAGTACTACGTACGCCCGACGAAGCCTCTGAAACGGCTAAACTTGTGATGACTGTCACTGCCATCCGATTGGTCAACCATATCGGACGAGGACATGAAAAAGATGACTTTAGCGAGGAGGACGATATCGTCAATGTGATTATCGAAACCATCGGTGACTCAACTTTTGATTATTATCATGGATTGTTCAATGAGCATAATATTGACAGTCGGGGAAATAAAATAGTCATCGACCCCTATAATCCTCTTGAGGAATCTTCAGTGGACAATTCAATCCGGTACAAGAAGGAGAGCGACAAATTTAGATAAAATCCCGAATTATAAGCCAGTTGAGATAAAAGACTGAATAGATTTCCTCCCCCCATGCGCTGATAACAAGGAAAATCAAGGCCGACA
>OGEO01000313.1_pt1 | contig 51405 bp, 54 predicted proteins | sample 1570661 | NCBI WGS metagenome assembly OGEO01 (sample SAMEA2582142, study PRJEB24529) | metagenome | biome: Human gut stool | place: China | collected 2011
CAAAAACACCGCCTATGTCCTGTTAGGCGGTGCATTGTGTAAGGCTTGGCAGCTCATTTTCAGTTGTTTTTCTCTGTGTGCCCTTGTCAAGCGATGTTTGGATTATCCTATAGAGGTTGTGGCGAGGAAGCTTAAGGTTAGACCCAACACGATTTCTAAGGCACGAAGAAAAATTGCAAGAGAATTGAGAAAGAAGCTGGTATGAGATGAAAAGGGAAGAACTGTGGACCCCATCTGCAAGGCGGTTTGAATGCCTGCTCAAGGCTGCGCAGAATGGCGACTATAACGCATACATGAGTTTGATGGCAAGATTTTTTAAAGTAATGGATGACAAGGCAAGGAATAACTACTTGCGCGATTACGAGATGTTTACGGCACTGGTTGAACGGGTCTCAGAAGGAATCTTTGGTTTCAGTTCTGAAGATGCGTATCAACGAGAATTGAACAAGGAAAACCACCCGTCAAAGAAGAGGAAGAAGTTCGGACGCAGGTGATGATCTGAGCGTTAGTAGTTAATATTGATTCAAATGAAAACGGATTGCTGCAAGCGCAGCAATCCGTTTTTTGAATCAGTTGCGGTTTAAGCAAAATTTAAATCATGTACCAATTGACTGTTACATATAACAATCTATCGAATTTTAGCCTCATTCACCTTATGAACAAGGGTGTATTTGTAAAATGTGCTGAATTTGTGTACTTGTATAATTAAAGTGAATCCGATTTGTTGATAAATGTCGAATTGTGTGTTATTGTATCAATACATATATTGGCAAAATATTGCATTGGTAGACTGCTGAATTGTGCTAAGGATTTTCCATGAGTAATTTGTGGGAATGCCTTTTGCTGCTCAAAACTGCTTTCCCTGATTTCAATTGCAGTATTGAAAATAATATGTGTGCAAAGAAGAATGAGGAGTAAGAACATGACAAGGTTTAGGCATGACTTGATTTTGCGGATGATAAAGCTGTTAGATGCTGTGCTTGTGACGATACCATTTGCAATGTGCTGGTATCTATACTATGCTAAGCGCGTTGCATCGCCGTATTATGCAAAGGGCGATTACCTGGTCGTGGCACTGTTCTTTGTGCTGTTCATCATCTTTGGACGCGTTTATGACGCCTTTCTGATGTCGATGCAGCGTATCTCCGAAATTATCTACGAGCAATTTTTGGCGGCTGCGGTCAGCGATTTTATCATGTACATCGTGATCTGGCTACTGTCCAAGCACCTACCCAACATTCTTCCTGGCGTTGCAGCTCTTGTGGGGCAGGTTATTATGGCCTCGATTTGGGCTTATAACGCTCACCACGCCTACTTTAAAACCTTCCCGCCGCAGGCCACAGCTGTTATTTATGATACCAGACGTGGCATGGAGCAGCTGATTGGTAAGTACGGTCTTGATGCCAAGTACAAAGTGGTCTCCACAGCTACGGCGGGGGAGTGCATCGAGAATCTTTCCATGCTGGACGGCATCAACACAGTGTTTTTGAGTGGCATCCACAGCCATGATCGGAATATTATTCTGAAATACTGTGTAGAAAACAACATTACTGTATTTGTAGTACCACGCATCGGTGACACCATTATGTCCGGTGCACATCACATGCATATGTTCCACCTGCCGATGCTTCGTGTTGGCCGGTATAATCCTCAGCCGGAGTATCTGTTTGTAAAACGACTGCTGGATATTGTTATTTCTGCTATTGCACTTGTGATTCTGAGTCCGATCATCCTTGTGACGGCTATTGCCATCAAAGCAACGGATCACGGCCCAGTATTTTATAAGCAAATTCGTTTGACGAAGGATGGCAAAGAGTTCGGCATTCTCAAATTCAGAAGTATGCGTGCTGATGCTGAAAAGGACGGCGTCGCCCGTCTTTCCAGCGGCGAAAACGATGATCGCATCACGCCCGTTGGCAAAATCATTCGCGCTTGCCGCGTTGATGAATTGCCGCAGCTTATAAATATCTTAAAGGGCGACTTGAGCATCGTCGGCCCCCGTCCGGAACGCCCTGAGATTGCAGCTCAGTACTGTGAGGAAATGCCGGAATTCTCCCTGCGCCTGCAGGCTAAGGCTGGATTGACTGGGTATGCACAGGTTTATGGCAAGTACAATACTACTCCTTACGACAAACTGACTATGGATCTGATGTACATAGCTCATCCGAGCATTGTCGAAGATTTGAAAATCATGTTTGCAACAGTGAAAATCCTGTTTATGCCGGAAAGCACCGAGGGGGTTTCTGAGGGTCAAACCACTGCAATGAGTGGAGAAAACAACTGAATATCGACGATTTTTACTGACTCTTTGAGGGCGAAAATTGACGCTCTTCTAGAATGTGCTGTCAGGAATAAACAAGGGGTTTCGATGACAATATCATCGAAACTTTCAACCCGGTCATGGAGATGCCATCAGGCATAAATATGGGAGCTTTCAGTGAAAAGCAGGGTGCTGTCAGGAATAAATTGATGAGCTTCCATAGCGATATGAGTGATTTCGGGCATAAACACATGGATTCCTGTGGCGAGATGATGGTGTCATCAGGAATAAAGACGAGAGTTTCCATGGTGATGAAAAAGTCATCATGGCGTAGAGGGTTTACATAACTGTGACGCATAGCTTTGCTGATGTGGCTATTTAATAAGGAAGATAAAAGAGTTTAGAGGTTGATTGTAGATTTATGAGGATACTGATTCATACTGACGAGTACTATCCCACAGCTCAAGCGTGTTCTTATCGAATGCGCACGATGGCAGATGCGTTCATCGATCAAGGCGATGAGGTTGTGGTGATTGCCAGCTCTACAAATAAGGGAAATGGAAAGATTGAGCCGAGAAGGGAAAAAATCTTGTACTCTCCGGCAATTCGCATGAAGAAAAAGACAACTGTAATGCGGATGCTTAATAATCTCAGTTTCGGCTTTACATCGATTTTCACTGCATTAAAAGCTGGCAAGGTAGATGTGGTCATCACTACATCGCCCCCTCCGCTGGTTAGTATCCCTGGATGGATTATTGCAAAGTGCAAAGGCGCAAAGCTTGTTTATGATGTGCGCGACATCTGGCCGGATGTCGCACTTGAGATGGGTAGCTTTGTTGAAGGCAGTATTTACTGCAAGGTGTTCAGAGCAATCACACGCTTTATGTACAAGCACTCTGACTGGGTGACTACAGTTTCACCTGGTAAGGTTGAAAAAATCAAAAGCCATGTGATTTCTGTGGGTGGCAAAAAAGGTGGCCCGGATCATGTCGACAAGGTGAAGCTGGTCGGCAATGGCTTTGATGAGAGCGTGGAGAACAGCTATATAGACAAAGAGTTGATTGCCCAGTATGAGCTGGATAAGAGGTTCACCTGTGTCTATGTCGGCAATATCGGTTTGGCGCAGGGATTGGGAGCTTTGCTGGATATGGCAGAGCAGTCTAAGCACAAAGAAGTCCAGTTCCTTTTATTTGGTAAGGGCGCAGAAAAGGAGGTGCTGGAGCAGCAAGCTAAAGAGCGTGGGCTGGACAATGTCCACTTCTGTGGCGTCCTCCCGCACGAGAAAGTCTTTACGCTGCTGTCTTATGCCAAGATGAGCTTTATCCCGCTGAAGAACTCCAACATGAAGGACAGCATCCCTACAAAAGTGTACGAGGCACTGGGAATTGGCTGTCCAGTACTCCTCGTTGCAGAGGGTGATTCGTGCGATATCGTAAATGAGTCTGAAATGGGCAGATGTGTTTCGCCGGATCATACAAAAGAGCTTGCAGGAGTTTTCGATGAAATGGTCGAGAACTATTCAAAATACAGTGAGCATCGCGCTGAAGCAAGAAATTTGATGCATAAGAAATACTCGCGGCAACAGATCGCAATTGCTTTTGAAAAACAGCTACACGAATCGCTAAAGTAAAAGACGGAGGAAAGAAAAATGGTTAACGTAATTGGTTTGGGCTACATTGGTCTGCCTACTGCTTTGATGATGGCTTCCCACGGTGTGGAAGTTATCGGCACTGACTACAATAAGGAACTGGTGGCAACCTTGAATGCGGGTAAGACCACTTTTAAGGAAAAGGGACTGGATGAACTGTTCCAGAATGCTCTGGCAGCCGGCGTGAAGTTCACCACCGAGTATCAGGTTACCGATACCTACATTGTGTCCGTTCCTACTCCGTATGACAAGTTCAGCAAGAAAGTTGATGCCTGCTACGTTGTCGAGGCCGTGAAGGATGTCATGCGTGTCTGTCCCAAGGGAGCAACGGTTGTCGTGGAGTCTACTGTTTCTCCCGGAACCATCGACAAGTATGTCCGCCCTGTGATTGAGGCAAATGGCTTTAAGATTGGTGAGGACATCAACCTTGTCCATGCCCCGGAACGTATCATTCCCGGAAACATGGTTTACGAGCTGCTGCACAACAACCGCACCATTGGCGCAGATGATAAAGCCATCGGCGAGAAGGTGAAGAAGCTCTATTCTTCTTTCTGCCAGGGTGAGATTGTTGTTACCGATATCCGTACTGCCGAAATGACTAAGGTCGTTGAGAACACTTTCCGTGCGGTCAATATTGCCTTTGCAAATGAGCTGGCGAAGATCTGTCGTCATGACAACATGGATGTCTATGAGATCATCAAGATCTGCAATATGCATCCTCGCGTAAATATCCTGCAGCCGGGTCCTGGTGTTGGCGGTCACTGCATCAGCGTTGATCCGTGGTTCCTCGTTGGCGACTATCCCTCTCTGGCAAAGGTTATCGACGAGTCTATGAAGACCAACGATGGCATGCCTGATTTCGTGTTGAATCGTATCTATGAGATCATGAAGGAAAAGAGTCTGACCGATGTGAGCCGTGTCGGTCTGTATGGTCTGACCTATAAAGAGAATGTCGATGATATGCGTGAGTCTCCGACGCTGCAGCTGCTGGAGAGCCAGGAGCGCCATTTGGCAACCGGTCTGAAGGTCTATGATCCGTTCATTACCAAGGATGTGGTCAAGAACCAGTACCACGATCTTGACGCTTTCCTCGCAGATGTCGATATGGTCGTTATCATGGTCAAGCACACCGAGATTCGTGAGAACGTGGACAAGCTGGCTGGCAAGGTTGTTCTGGACTGCCACAATGTCATTGATCTTCCGGGCGTGTATCACATTTAAGAGAAAGTTTTAAGCAAAGGAGAGTATATGGCAACAAGGAAAAGATGGGTTGACCAAGTTCGTGCTCTTGCAATGATTCTAATTGTTCTGGGACACTCGCTTGGTCAAACTGGTGGGGAAGGTGGAACCATATATAATTGGTTATACCTTTTCCATGTTCCACTTTGTGTTGTCCTCTCTGGCTTCCTTTTTTCACCTCGCAATACACTTTCTGACGGAAAAAGATATGTAAAGAAAGTATTGCTGCATGAATATGTACCTTATTTGATTTGGGGTGCTTTAAGCATTGTGGTATACCTCGTTTTGATGTGTAGAAATAATTCTGCAATAAGAATCGGGGGGGGGGGGTACGCAATTGGACTCCTGTATGGTAATGGAAGCCTAGGACGTAGTTCAACATCAAGTGGTTTGATGGTTTGGAATTCACCAATGTGGTATTTACCGTTCATTGTAGTCACAGAAATTTTAGCATGTGCTATCAGCAAACTATTCAATAAGATTAGTGGGAAAGTGATACTACTTCTTGCTGTATGTGTTGGAACGCTGAGTTATTATCTGCTGAGACTACATTCACTATTTATGGAACTAGAAACGGTGATTTACCTATTTCCATTTTTTGTCCTTGGCTTTCTATTAAAGGACATTGATTTTCTGAAGCATAGATGTGATCCAGTAGTAGGAATTATGTTGATACTTGCTGGTAGTGCATTGGGAAAATTCAATGGTGCTCCCGGATACCTGTCAGATACATACAACAACTATCTTCTGTTTTTGATCTCTACATTCTGTATTTGTATAGGAATAATTTCACTTGTTCAGTGGGCAGATATCAAGTGCAGTACAGTAGAGTATATTGGGAAGAATACGCTTGTGATATTGGTGGCGCACAAATTTCCAATAATGTTTTGTTCAATCATATTAAGCTCTGTTCTTCATGTTTCAATAGAAAATGAGGCGGTTTCATTTATCGCGGGGACAGTAGTTGCAGCCATTTCAATAGTGGGCTGTTTGATCGTAGGAAGGATTATGGAAAGAATATGCCCTGTATTGATTGGAAAAAGCACCAATAGCTAAGATGAACTGCTGTGCGGGAGTGCTTTTGCCTTTCGCACGGCAGTTTCGTTTAAGGAGACTAAAATATGAAAAAAGTAATGCTCGTTTTCGGTACTCGACCGGAAGCAATTAAAATGTGCCCGCTTGTTAACGAACTGAAGAAACGCGAAGAACTTCAGACGGTTGTTTGCGTGACAGGTCAGCATCGCCAGATGCTGGATATGGTTCTTGAAGCGTTCGATGTTACACCGGACTATGATTTGTCCATCATGAAGGACAAGCAGACGCTGTTTGATGTGACCACCAATATTCTAAACCGCATCAAGGAAGTGTTGGAAAAAGAAAAGCCCGATGTGGTGCTGGTACATGGCGACACCTCTACGACTTTTGTGACGGCACTGGCCTGTTTCTACTTACAGATTCCAGTTGGCCATGTTGAGGCAGGTCTGCGCACCTATAACATCTACAGCCCTTATCCGGAAGAGTTCAACCGTCAAGCTGTTTCCATTATCAGCAAGTTCAATTTTGCGCCAACGGAGCTTTCTAAGCAGAATCTGCTGAAAGAAGGTAAGGACCCGGACAGCATTTATGTTACGGGCAATACCGCAATCGATGCTCTGAAAACTACGGTTCGTGAGAGCTATACGCACCCTGAACTGGAGTGGGCAAATGGTAGCCGCCTGATTATGATCACAGCTCACCGCCGTGAGAATCTTGGTGAGCCGATGCGCCACATGTTTAAGGCAATCCGCCGTGTAATGGATGAGCATCCGGACGTGAAGGCTATTTATCCGATTCACATGAACCCTGTCGTGCGTGAGATCGCCAATGAGTATCTGGGGGACGATGATCGTATCCATATCATCGAACCGTTGGATGTTCTGGACTTCCACAACTTCCTGAGCCGTAGTTATCTGATTCTGACGGATTCCGGTGGAATTCAGGAGGAAGCTCCTTCTTTGGGCAAACCGGTTCTGGTTATGCGTGATACCACGGAGCGTCCGGAAGGTATTGCAGCGGGTACATTGAAACTGGTCGGCACGGAAGAAGAAACCATTTACAAAGAGTTCAGTCGCTTGCTGTCCGATAAGGATGAGTATGAGGCAATGAGTAAAGCAAGCAACCCGTATGGTGATGGACATGCCTGTGAGCGGATTGCAGATGTGCTTTGCAAAATGTAAAAACCGGTAAAAGGGAGAATAGCCATGCTTGCAAAACTTGGACTTTATGCCAATACAGTTAAATCAATGAAGCCGAGTCAGGTTTATTTTCGCATCCGAAAGATGCTGAAATTGGATTGTAGCGTTGGGTGTAAGGTCACAAGTGATGTGAGTAAGGTTGCACCGATTGCGACGGTTGATGAGCTGGATTATGATCCTGTTTTTCTGGAACGCTTCCCGGCAGATGGACTTATCAATGATACTGTAACATTTTTGCACTCGTCAAAGGAGTTCCATTGGATTGACAAATGGCACTTTGATGATAAGTCTGCTTTGTGGAACTTCAATCTTCATTACTTTGAATTTCTCTTTTCGTTGGTTGATGCATACAGAAAAACGAGCGATAAGAAGTATTTAGAAAAATCTATCGAAACTATTCGCGGGTGGATTAATCAGAATCCAAAGGGTGATGGTGGAGAAGGATGGTCTCCCTACACGATTGACCTCAGACTCACCAACTGGCTGGGATACTATGCAGCGGTTCACACTGAGTTGGATGACGATTTCCAGAGCTTGTTTATTAACTCTATTCACGAGCAGTATGAATTCTTGAGCAGACATTTGGAAAAGGATATCTTAGGTAACCACTATTTTGAGGACCTGAAAGCACTCGTTCTATGTGCGATGTTTTTTAATGATGAGCCTGTTTTACACACTGCACTTAAAGCTTTCAAGGCGGAGTGTAAAGAGGAAATACTTCCGGATGGAATGCACTTTGAACTTAGCCCGATGTATCACAAGTTGATTTTTGAAGGCGTTGTCAGAGTTGTGGTTGCGCTGAAAGACAAGGGATTGGATGACTGCGAAGTCAATGGCTATCTTCAGCCGATGTTGGATGTTGCGTGGTCTTTGGAGGAAGGATTAGATCGGATTCCGCTTTTCAACGATGCAGGCAACAATGTAGCAAAAAGTTTGCAAGCATTGGTTTCTGCGTGCAAGGAACACTTTGGTATCACTCCAGAGTATAAATCTCGTTTTATTGATAGTGGCTTCTACATTTTCAAACAGAACGACTGGAAACTCATAGTTGACGCGGGACAACCGGGGCCCGCCTACATTCCCGGACACGCGCATTGCGATGCCATGAGCTTTGAATTATTCAAGACTGGAAAGCCGGTGATAGTGAACTGCGGTACATATGCTTACCAGTGCAAAGAGCGCAGTTTCTTCCGCAGTACTGCGGCGCACAACACGGTGATGGTTAACGATACGGAGCAGTCCCAGTGTTGGGGTGCGTTTCGTATGGCAAAACGTAGTAAGGTGAATGTCGTAAGTGTGTCAGAAAAATCAATCGTTATTGAATTAATGGATCAGCGTGGACAGACGGTAAAAAGAACTATTCAACTTGAAAAGACCTTGAAGGTAACGGATGAGTCTGGTGGAAATAAGCTGACCGCCTTTGTTCATCCGATAAATGATATTGACATGACTTTTGATGGCAATTCTGAAACGATAGGTCAGCAATATGCGCCGGAATATGGAGAACTGGTCTCGCTTGAAGCCGTTAGATATGAAGGAAACGGAAAAATTTCTGTAGAGATATGTATTTAAGTTGGAGGATAATCAATGGCAGTACAACAATTACCGGGATACAAACCCCTCTGTTATATAAAAGGGACTCTCTATCTTTACAGAAAGGGATATATCTACAGATTAGTAGAAAATCAACCGGAAAAGGTTATTCAAGTATACTCCAGCACAGCAAAAGAGTCCCTGCGAGTGTTGGCGAGACTATTTCGAACGGAGCCTAAATATGCCGTGCCAATTAATGAAAGTCAAATGCTTTTGGTTGGCCATCGCGCAATAAAGGCCGTAGATGTGGAAAAACAGGTCGTGGAGGATATTTCCTCGTCCAAAGAAGGCTTTTCCGATCCTCTAAATATATGTGCTGGGAGTGGAAAATGGGTTGCGCTTTGGGGTGATTATGGTTCAAACGCTGAACATGATTCTATTAATATATATGGCTTGACCCAAGAAAACAAGGTGGAAACCGTCTATAGCTTTAAAAGCGGTCAGGTGAGGCACATTCACAATATTATCCCGAAACGGTCTGGTGGATACTACATTTTCACAGGAGATCAGGAAAAGGATGCAGGAATCTATAAAGCGAATGTACCATTTGATCAAGTAGAGCCAGTAGAAATTGGAAAGCAACAGTATAGAGCCGTTATTGGGTTTGATACACCGAAAGGACTGCTGTATGCGACGGATGCTGTAAATGAGAAAAATTATGTGTATCTGTTTGATGGGAAAGGTGAACCTCAAAAAATCTGTGCATTAAATGGCTCATGCATTTATGGTACAGAATTTCAGGGAAAGTACTATTTTTCAACAACGGTAGAGCCGGATGAAAATAATCGTGGAGTGACCTCATGGATATCATCTAAACGCGGCGAAGGAATTCTTTCAGATGAGATTTATCTGGTTGAAATCGATGAAGAAATGAACTTCAAAACAATAGAGAAATTCAAGAAGGATGCACTGCCAATGAAGCTGATGCAATATGGAGCTATTCAGTTTCCGAAGGGAAATACAGACGAGCTTTGGTGCTATCCTGTAGCAGTTAAAAGGCATGATGGCGTGGCACTGAAGCTAATGTAAAAGTAGGCAGTAGTTGAGTGGGGGAAAATGAATCAATGAATATCCTGATTTTAGCAAGTGAGTATCCGTATGAAAAAGATACGAACGCTGATAGAACAAAGGTAGTCGGTTACTTTGCAAAGGAATGGGTAAAGCAAGGACATAGAGTTATTGCGATTGTTGATTCATCGACATTCCCTGCGGCGTATTATGCTGTTGGAGATAAAGTGAAAGGACTTGTCTCCAAAACTTTTGATGTATCAAGAACGCCTGATAGATTGTGGACAAAGAGATTTGCATACGATGAATTTGGTGTTCATGTAGAGAATATTCCTATCACAAAATATGTGCCTCATGGAAAATTTTCGAAGGAGGCATTGGATAAACAACTTAAGGAAATTGTAACTGTACTTGAAAATAACCGATTTGTACCGGATGTGGTGACAGGCCATTGGGTCAACCCACAAATTATGTTAGTGCCCCGGATCGCGAAGAGGTATGACGCAAAATCGGCATTCGTTTTTCATGCGGATTATGGAAAAGAAAACTGTGAGAAATTTGGCGTGCAGAAGTACATAGATCAAATTGATCACATTGGATTTAGATCCCAGTCTGCGGTAGAAGCTGCAAAGGGATATTTACATTTTAAGGAAGAGCCATTTGTTGCAGCATCTGGAATACCGGATAGATTCATCGAAAGGTTGCAGGGGAAAAATACAAAATCCTTTGAAAATCCAATAAGCATCATTTCAGCAGGAAGACTTGTCGAATACAAGATGCTTGATGTGGCATTGGCGGCCGCGGCAAAAGCGTTTGATGGGTCGGATTACGATTTTGTAGTTGCTGGTGACGGCCCGATGAAAGCGAAACTTCAAAATTACATTGATACCAACAATCAACAGAAATATATGCATCTGCTTGGCCGAATTGACCGTGACGAGTTGCAAAAACGGATGCATGAAAGTCAAGTATTCGTTTTGATTAGTAAGCATGAGACCTTTGGCCTAGTGTACCTAGAGGCAATGCTTCAAGGGTGTATTGTGATTGCTTCAAAATTTGGTGGTGTTGATGGAATCATCAGAGATGGAGAAAACGGGTTCTTGTGCGAGGAAGGCAATGAACAAGAACTGATACATATTTTTAATAGAATCAATGGTCTTACAAAAGAGGAAAAGCAGAAACTATCCCAAAACGCAGTGACCACGGCAAAACGCTTTTCTGAGTCTGACGTGGCGAAGCGATATTTAGAAAATATAACTGGTGAGCTATGAAAGTATTAATTGTTAGCAGAGGGCTTCCGCAGCCGGATAATCCGACATTTGGAATATTTGAGCTTGATCAGGCAAAGGCTCTTACCAAGCAGGGGATTGATGTGACATTCTTTGCGGTTGATTTACGCTCCATAAGAAGAAAGCGAAAATATGGTGTCGTGAAAACTCTGCATGATGGAATTGAATGCTACACAATTAGTATTCCGTTGGGAAATGTTCCACCTAACATTTTCTGTCCAGTTGGAAGCGTGGCATTGAAATATTTGTTTAATAGAGTGTTCAAGGATTCAACAGAATACCCGGATATTATTCATGCACATTTCCATAGACAGGGATACATGGCGGCCGAACTTTCAAAAGTTACTGGAATTCCGCTTGTGATAACAGAGCATTCCAGTGACATGGAAAAAGAAGTCGTTGATCCAAAGCTCCTAAAATATGCTTCAGCTGGATATCGGAGAGCAAAAGAAGTTATTGCTGTTAGTAAATCTTTAGCAAAGCGGCTTTATGAAAATACAGGAGTGAAATGTACAGTAATTAATAATATTGTGGATACGGCACTATTTGTGCCACAGCAGAAAAAACAAGAGTCCAATAGCTTTCATTTTATAAGCGTGGGACGGCTGGAAGAACCCAAAAAAGTGGAAGATTTGATAGCAGCTTTTGCAAATGTGTGCAAGAAAAACACAAATGTGCAGCTTGATATTTACGGAGCTGGCGCAAAAATGACACTTGCAAAAGAGTTGATAGAGAAAAATGAACTGCAAAATAAGGTTCATCTCAGGGGTGCTGTAGACCGCAGTGAAGTTGCTCTATCCTTAAGAAAAGCAGATTGCTTCATCTTACTGTCAAATAGTGAAACATTCGGTGTTGCCTATATAGAGGCACTCGCTTCAGGAATTCCAGTTATTGCAACACGCTGTGGTGGACCAGAAGAATTTATGGAAGAACAGTATGGGCTTCTCATTGATAAAGGGAGCATAGAGCAGGCTGAGGATGCAATGCTCTATATGTGTAAAAACATCCGTGACTACAATGGAATTGCTATTAGTGATCAAATAAGAAAAAGATTTTCCCCTGAAACGATAGCAAAGCAGCTTATGGCTGTATATGAGGAGATAGTATGAATGTCTGCAAAGTAGCGTGTAGAGTGGCATATGAGCTGATAGGAGAGCACTTGCCGGTTTCATACCATATTGGCGGTAAGATGGCGTCGAAAATAAGATATCGAATGGTCAAAGGCTATATATCGAGCTGCGGAAGTGACGTTAATTTTGAACACGGAGCAGATGTTTCTTCGACATTGAAGATTGGCAATCATTCAGGAGTTGGAGTAAATGCACACGTTCCAGAGCATGTGACCATTGGTGATAATGTTATGATGGGGCCGTATTGCCTTTTTTATACGAGAAATCATAAACATCAAATAACGCCGGATGTGCCATTTAGGAAGCAGGGGTACGAAGAGTTTAAGCCCGTCACGATCGGAAACAATGTATGGATGGGGGGGTAATCATTTTGCCTGGCGTAACTATTGCAGATAATACTGTGGTTGCCGCTGGAGCTGTGGTTACAAAATCTTTCCCTGCAGGAAGCATTATTGGTGGAAATCCAGCAAAAGTGATTAAATCGAACAGTTAAGTGCTAGAAAAATGGTGTTATGGTGTTGTGGAGGTCAAAGAGAAAAATGAAATTGCTAATTGTTGCACCAGCATTTCCCCCTGACAGAAGGGTGGGAGCTGTTAGAATGGGTAGCCTTGCACGCTATTTGCTTAAGAAAGATGTTTCAATTACGGTAATAACCAATCGAAAAGATAATGTGGAAATTCCAGTATCAAAGTATATTTATGTGGACACACAGGAGACCGGAAGATACTCAGAAAAATTTGCTCACAATGAACAGCTATATTTGAAAGCTTTTAACGACGAAGTGGATTCTGAACAATATGATACTGTGATTGTCAGCGGTGGGCCGTTTTATACATTCAGCATTGCCAAGGCATCTAAATACAAAAAGATACCATGTGTGCTTGATTTTCGAGATCCATGGATTTTTGACTACAGAGAAGCAAAAGAGTTCTTTTCACCCAAAAAATTGTATACAAAAATCCGTGAACTTCCAAAGGAAAGAGCTGCGGTTAAAGAAGCTAGTGCGGTGGTTACAGTTACTGATGGGTGGAAACAAGATTTTGAACAGTACTATCCCAGTCAGCGAGGAAAGTTTTATACCATATCAAATGGATACGACGATGAATTGCTGACCGATTTACATAAAGCTGATTATAACAAACAGGGTAAAGTCGTCATTGGTGTCTTTGGAAAGCTGTTTTATTATACAGAGCAGTATTCAAAGGTCTTTTTGAATGGAGTTAGAAAATTTGCAGATAAGGTATCGGTGCTTCAAATTGGAGAAAGAGAACCAGAAGCGAGCGGACTTTTAGAGGCGTGCAATATTTCATCTGATTTGATAAAAAACACTGGTTTTCTTCCCTATAAAGAGGGAATGGAATACTTAATGAATGCAGATGTCCTCATGATCATAGATGTCCGGGCGAACGCGATAGGAACAAAAATCTATGATTATATTTTCCTTGGGAAACCGATTGTGTTTGTTGGACCACGAAAGACGCAATTTGCTGATATGGTTGGAAAAATTTCAGGAAATTATGTTTGCTCAACAGCAGAAGAAGTTGAAAATGCTTTTATGGATATACTAGCAACACGTGTGAAGAAAACGAGCACGGAGACAAACATTAAAGATTATGCAAGAAGCTCGCAAAATGAAAGATGGTGGAGACTTCTAAATGGAAATAAATGAAAATAGAACAATTTTAGGGAAGATAGAGCAAGCTATCTTCTGTATAATCTTATTTGTGTATGGACTAAATTTGTTTAATAGATATTTTTATATTTCATACGCTGTAATTGCGATTTGCTTCGCTTATATTATTATACGGCACAAAATTTATGCGTCATGGCAAACACTGTTTACATTTGGATTTTTAGTGATTTATTGGCTACTGGCATATTTCATTAATGGTGAAACAAAAACAGAGCTTTTAATTGAGTGCGCAGCTTTTTATGTCTTTGGGGCCATTGCATATTTGTTGGCAGAAGATAAGCACCATGATACATTTAATCTGGTTGTAGGAGGATCGATTGGATTTGGTGCTTACGGAATAATTACTTCTTTTTCAGCGGTACTAGATAGTGGACGCTATATGCAAGATATCTGGGGTGGTGGACGTCTAGCGGCAACTCAAGTTGCGGGTTGGTGTATGATGTTCATGGCTACGGTGCCATGGATTATTTTTAAGGGAAAAGAAATTAAATCTCTAAATAGAGCTATATTGTATATAATGATGATTCTGTCGGTAGTTTCCTTCTTTATTTTATCCTCACGCACAGGACTTATAGTTAGCGTTGTCATTGCTCTTTTAGTGTTTCTTCTTGCAGTAAAGAATAAACAAAATCGTATTGTAATTGGTTTGCTTGGACTATTGGTAGTTGGATTGACTGCTTTTGCTTTTGATATTGGTGGAATTCAAAGTGCTTTTTGGAATAGTAATTTGATTTTACGCATGCTTCAAAAGCAGAATACACTAGGCTCAGCATTTGATACAGGGCGTACGGATCGCTGGATTTATGTCTTAAGTCATTTTGGTGAGAATATGGGAGGCGGATATTACTACAGTAAGCAATTGGGGGGCATGATACACAACTTCTTTCTGGACTTGTATGATGAGTGCGGAGTTTTCGCATTGTGTGCATTAATGCCATTTTTTATTAGAATATTAGTGGGCATTTCTAGACTGCAGAAGAGGAACATAGAGCTTGCAGACAGGGTTGGATTACTCGCTTGGTTTGCTGTCATTGCGATACTTTTTATGACCGAGCCTGTCCTCTATTATGGAAGAACTAATTTGATGGCGTTCTTCTTTTTCATGGCTGGGATTGTTGAATTCTCTGGTGCGATTGCATACAAGGAGGAACGACTAAGTGAAACAAAATAAAGAAGAAAAAAGCGTTGCAAAAAAATTCATTGGTAATTCGGGCTGGATGATTGGTCAACAGTTGTATAATATGATTCTTCAATTAGTTGTCGGATCACTCTCGGCTAGATATTTGGGACCGTCGAATTATGGATTGATAAATTATGGCGCGTCGATCATTTCTTTTTTTTCAATCATATGCCGATTGGGATTGGATAGCGTTATTATCAATGAAATGATAAAGAGACCAGAGAAAAGAGGAAGCTATCTTGGATCAGCTCTGGTTATGAGGTGTTCCACATCCGTTGCCTCTCTATTTTGCATAATGGCAATTGTGAGAGTACTTGAGCCTAACAATACAGTCTTGCATGTTATTACACTTCTGCAGGCTTTTGCTGTTATATTGCAGTCGTATGAGGTATTTACGTACTGGTTTCAATTGAATTTGAAAATGAAGTACGTGTCAATTGCAACTATGATTGCACAAACCGTTGTTGGTGTGTGGAGAATTATGCTGTTGGCTACAAAAGCTTCTGTGTATTTCTTTGCATTTTCATCGTCGATTCAGTATTTGGTGTGTGGCGGAGTTGTTATCTATTGCTTTAGACGAGAACATAATTCCTTAAAGCTATCTTACTCAAAAGATGATGCTACATATTTGATTAGAGGAAGTTATCATTTCATTATTTCTGGATTGGCAGTAACATTCTATTCTCAAATTGATAAGATAATGATAGGAAAATTTCTCGATTCCAGTGAAGTTGGAATTTACACAGCAGCAGCAACTATAGCAGCTTTATGGGAATTTGTCCCCAATGCACTAATTAATTCTGCAAGACCGTTAATTATAGAGCTGAGAGAGAAAGACTATAATAAATATTTAAAACGATTTCAACAGCTCCTTCTTGCAATTACGATTCTTTCAGTCGTTGTTGGAGTGGTTGTAACGGTGTTAGGAAAAATTGCAATTCTGATTCTGTATGGAAAACAGTATTTGGAGGCCACTGCACCTTTGGGAATACTAATATGGGCAACTGGATTTGCTATGATTGGCACTGCAAGAGGTATCTGGATTGTTGCGGAGGGGTTCAACAAATACACGAAATATTATGTTTTCATCGGAGCCGCAGTTAATTTTGCTTTGAACTTACTTTTTATTCCTACATTGGGAATAACGGGAGCTTCCGTTACAACATTGATATCACAAATTACGGTGGCCTTTATTTCTCCTCTTTTTTTCAAAAAGGCCAGACAATTTGACGCTATTTATTTTGGTGCTTTTAGCCAATACCGTGAATTGTTAGAAATGACAAAAAACTTCTTGAAGAGTAAGAGGTAATAATATGAAGAACAGTATGAAAGACAAGATTAAGATGACTTTCCCCCGACTGACACGCTGGGTGCAGAATAATAAGAAAATGCGCGATTATCAATATCGTAAAAATAGCACTATCCAGCAGAAACGCAAAATTCTTGAGGATACATATATGGAACGGATTGGAGTCCCATTGGATTTGGAGAATCCAACAAGGTACACTGCAAAAATTCAATGGACAAAGTTGTACGGTATCACAGATGAGATGTCGTATCTTTCCGATAAATATCGTGTGAGAGAATGGGTGAAAAAAACAATAGGAGAAGATTATCTGCTTCCTTTGATAACTTCGGTTAAAAGCTTTGACGAAATAGACTTTAATTCCCTGCCGAGTAAATTTGTAATTAAGTCAAATAATTCCTCTGGTTGGAACATTATTGTCAAAGATAAGTCAAAACTTGACTTGAAAAACGTAAAAAGAAAAATGGATTTTTGGCAGAAAACAAATTATGCATATTATTCTGTTTTAGAAATGCAATATGCGAATATTCCGCCAGTATTCCTTATTGAAGAGTATACAACAGACCATAATGACGAATTAAACGATTACAAGTTCCTTTGTTTTGATGGAGTTCCGTACTTTTGCTGGGTTGATACCGGTCGTTTTTCACATCATACAAGAACAGTTTACGATATGGATTGGCAAAGACAACTTTGGTCACAGGTATACGATCCCAAAGAAGTGTACATTGAAAAACCTCAAAACTTCGAAAAAATGAGAGAACTTGCAACAATACTGTGCAAGGGATTTAGACATGTTCGGGTTGACTTATATAATGTTGACGGCAAGATTTACTTTGGAGAGATGACGTTTACTAACGGTAATGGGTTTGATCGTATTGTACCGGATCAATATGATGAAATACTTGGAAGCTACTTCAAACTCGATATTCAGGAGGAAAAGAAAAAATGAAAATTGCAGTTGCAGGAACCGGTTATGTCGGGCTGTCCATTGCTACGCTGTTGTCACAGCACCATGAGGTCATGGCAGTAGACATCATCCCGGAAAAGGTTGACCTCATCAACCACAAAAAGTCTCCGATTCAGGACGAGTATATTGAAAAGTATCTCGCAGAGAAAAATCTGAATTTGACCGCTACTCTTGACGCAGAGGCAGCGTACAAGGATGCAGATTTCGTTGTCATTGCAGCGCCTACCAACTATGACAGCAAGAAGAACTTCTTTGATACTTCGGCAGTGGAAGCTGTGATCAAACTGGTCATTCAGTATAATCCGGATGCCATCATGGTCATTAAGTCTACGATCCCGGTTGGCTACACCGCATCTGTGCGCGAGAAGTTTGACACCAAGAACATCATTTTTAGCCCGGAGTTTCTGCGCGAGTCCAAAGCTCTGTATGATAACCTCTACCCGAGCCGAATTATCGTTGGTACTGACCTGAATGATGAACGCTTGGTCGAGGCTGCGCACAAGTTTGCAGGTCTGCTTCAGGAAGGTGCAATTAAGGAGAACATTGACACTCTGTTTATGGGCTTCACTGAAGCTGAGGCAGTCAAACTGTTTGCCAATACCTATCTGGCATTGCGTGTGTCTTACTTCAACGAGCTGGATACCTATGCTGAGATGAAAGGGCTGAACACTCAGCAGATTATCAAGGGAGTCTGCCTTGATCCTCGTATTGGAGACCAGTACAACAACCCCAGCTTCGGCTATGGCGGCTACTGTCTGCCCAAGGACACCAAGCAGCTGCTGGCAAACTATGCCGATGTGCCGGAAAATCTGATCGAGGCCATTGTGGAGTCCAACCGCACCCGCAAGGACTTCATTGCAGACCGTGTGCTTCAGACGGCGGGCTACTACGGATATGGCGAGGACAATGAGTATGACAAGGCGCAGGAAAAGCCTTGTGTGATTGGCGTATACCGTTTGACCATGAAATCGAACTCTGATAACTTCCGCCAGTCCTCCATTCAGGGCGTCATGAAACGCATCAAGGCAAAGGGTGCAACGGTCATTATCTATGAGCCGACTCTGGAGAATGGCAGTACATTCTTTGGCAGTGAAGTCGTGAATGACCTTGAAGAATTCAAAAAACGCAGCCAAGCCATCATTGCCAACCGCTATGATAGCTGCTTGGATGATGTGCAGGACAAGGTTTATACACGCGACCTGTTCCGCAGAGACTAATACTTATTGCAGCCATGCGTCGGCATGGCTGTGCTACTCAAGTGTGCTACCTCTCCGTGGTGAGCAGCAGGCAACGGATAATTATCCGGCTAAAGGCACATTTCTATTCGTTAATTTACTCTTTGGATGAGGAAAAAACTATAATGGGAAAGTATTTTGGAACCGATGGCTTCCGTGGTGAGGCTGGAATCACGCTGACCGCCGACCACGCCTACAAGGTTGGTCGTTTTCTGGGTTGGTATTACAACGCCCTGCGTGAGCGCAACGGCAACAACGAGCCTGCCCGCATCGTCATCGGCAAGGATACCCGCCGCAGTTCTTATATGTTCGAGTATAGTCTAGTGGCTGGTCTGACCGCCTCCGGTGCGGATGCTTATCTGCTGCACGTCACTACTACGCCCAGTGTGGCCTACATCGCCCGCGTGGACGACTTCGACTGTGGCATTATGATTTCTGCCAGCCACAACCCGTACTACGATAACGGCATCAAGCTGATCGACTGCTACGGCGAAAAGATGCCCGAAGAAATCCTGCTGCTGGTAGAGGACTATATCGACGGCAAGCTTCACGTCTTTGATAAGGACTGGCCAGAGCTGCCTTTCGCTCACCGGGAACACATTGGCTGCACGGTGGACTATGTGTCCGGCCGCAACCGCTACATGGGCTATCTGATCAGCCTCGGAATCTACTCCTTCAAGGGTGTCAAGGTTGGTCTGGACTGCGCCAACGGCAGCTCCTGGAATATTGCCAAGTCTGTGTTCGATGCTCTGGGAGCTGATACCTACGTCATCAATGCACAGCCTAACGGTACGAATATCAATAACAACGCTGGCTCTACCCACATCGAAGGCCTGCAGAAGTTCGTGGTAGAGAAAGGGCTGGATATCGGTTTTGCCTACGACGGCGACGCAGACCGCTGCTTGTGTGTGGATGAAAAGGGCAACGTCATCACCGGCGACCATATTCTCTACATCTACGGCTGCTATATGAAGGAGCGCGGCAAGCTGCTGACGAATACGGTCGTTACCACGGTCATGTCCAACTTCGGCCTGTACAAGGCATTTGACGAAAAGGGTATCGGCTACGCTAAGACTGCTGTGGGCGACAAGTACGTCTATGAGTACATGGCTAAGAACGGCTGCCGCATCGGCGGCGAGCAGAGCGGCCATATCATCTTCAGCAAATACGCCAGCACTGGCGACGGCATCCTGACCAGCCTGAAGATGATGGAAGTCATGCTTGCCAAGAAAGTTCCAATGAGCAAGCTGGCTGAGCCGCTGACCATCTACCCGCAGGTGCTGGAAAATGTCCGTGTGACTGACAAAAAGACTGCGCAGGACGATGAAGCTGTGCAGGCAGCGGTCAAGGCCGTTGCCGAGGCACTGGGCGACACCGGCCGCATTCTGGTGCGTGAGTCTGGCACGGAGCCGGTCGTTCGCGTTATGGTGGAGGCACCTGACCACGACACCTGCCAGAAGTACGTGTCGCAGGTCGTGGAGACGATCAAGAGCCGGGGTTACAGCATTTGAATGAAAAACTGAAACAGAAAAGTGTTCATGCGCTGTTACTTGCCTTCATTCTGGCTTCAATCCTGTTTTTACTGCCAGATGCCTCGGTTGATCATGATTCCGGCTTCACGTCTTCGGATCTTGAAGTGAAGGAGACTGTAGAGGAAAATGTAACGAACGCGAGTTATGTGAACTCTGACGGGGTTATCACAGATGCCATTGACATGGGTTATGCGACAGTACAGAGAACGCGGAATGCAAATGGGCAGGTTATAGAAGAGTTTTACCTCGATGCTGCTGGAAACCCAGTGGAACGGTATGGCGATTACTATGGCATCTCATATGAATATAACAGTGAAAATGTTGTAATCAGGTATCTTGGCGCAGATAAGCAACCAATGATGTTAGGTGCAGGTTGTTCTACCATTGTAAGAACACTGGTGGATGGAAAAGCTACAGATGATTTGTATTACGACCTAAATATGCAGCCAGTCCAATGCACAGGCGGCTATTACGGTTTGCACCGGAAGTATGATGAACAAGGACTAAATTGCGCTATTACTTATCTTGATGAAAATAGACAGCCCGTCATCTGCACATCTGGTTATGCTGTCAAGACGTATCTGCGTGATTCGGAAGGAACCGTTATTGGCGAACGATACTTTGACGCAGAAGAAAACCCTGTGAAATCTTCTCTTGGTCAGTATGGCGAGCTATATCAGCGAGATGAGCAAGGTCGTATCAGCCAGATAACCTATCTCGGTGCAGACGGTAATCCAACACCAACGAATGCTGGCTATACGGTTATGAAGCGTACTTACCACCGGGATGGTACAGCGGATACTGATATGTATTTCGATGCAGATGGCAATCCAATGGTCCTGTCCAAAGGGCAGCATGGCATCAAGCGCAGCGGAAATGTGAATCTGCTGCTTGACAAAAACGGTCATGTCATGCTGTGTGTGGACAATATCCTGAACGGATTTCCGTTTATGGTTGTCATTTCTGGATGTGTTATCTGTTTGCTGATACTGTTGCTGCCGAAGAAAATGAGTATCTTTTTGACGGCTGCGTATGTAGTATTCATCCTTTATGAAACACTGATGTTCCGCGAGACAGGGGATGCAAGGACGAACTTTGTCTTGCTTTCTTATGCGGATCGTTTTCTGACGGAGCAATCTGTGAGAGTTGGAGCTATCAACAACATCTGGATCTTCGTACCATTGGGAGCAGGTTTATACAGGATAATACAGAAGAAGAGGGTGCTACTTGTTCCCTTCGTGATGTCTGTGGCAATCGAAACAGCCCAGTATATTACGGGACTTGGCATCGCAGAGTTCGATGATGTGTTCGGTAATACGATGGGCGGATGGATCGGTGTGCTGGTGGCTTGGACGTGGTTGAACAGAAAAATGAGCTTGATAAATAGAACATAAAGAAGTATACATGTCTAATTTTCTCCGTTATCCTTGAAAAACGTTATTGAGTAGTATATATTTGAGCTGTGAGAGTTATCTGCCTTGGATACTCACAGCTTTGTCGCTCGAAACTTTGCACACCTCTACGCGGTGGGCGGCAGGCAACACAGTATGGATACTGTGGCTAAGATGCAGAGGTAGTTGATAATGTTTGGAGTATGAATATGGACATGTCTACGGTCAATACGGTTATAACAATTGGCTGGGATAGCTTGCTTAAGCTCATGGGCTCGTTAGTTATTAGCCTTGGTGGTGGTGCTGCGATAGCTCTCTTTGTTTTCCGTTTTGCAGCTGACCGTTTAGCAGAAAGGCTAAAAGCTAAATATCAGCTTGAATTAGACAAGAAGCTTGAGAGCTATAAAGCGGATATTGATCAGAGGCTTGAAAGTCACAAAACTGAACTCGGAACGAAACAGTATATCACTCAAAAGAAGTTTGATTTTGAATTCGGGGTTTATCAAGCACTATCCCAGAATTTTTTTGAATTAGAAGCAGCCATAAATACAATGATCCCTATAGCGGGACGTATATTGGCTGATGAAGATGCGCAGGCTCAAAAGGAAGATAAAGCTCATGAAAACTGCGTCACCAAGTTTATGTCTGCGCAGAATGAGCTTAGAAAAAATGCTCCGTTTATTCAAGAAGACATCTACGAGAGATACTTGGAGGTAATTAAACTTTCGAGTATGCAATTGGATGCTTATGAACGCCGATGGAATGTTGGGTATTTGGCACCGCTGTCGGAGAAAAAGAAATTTACTGCGGAGGATTTTAAACGAACCGAAGAAATAACCAAAAAATTAGATGAAATCAATAAAGTGATAAGAGAATATATTGATACGTTGGTAATAGTGTGATTAAATATGCTTATTTCCACTTGAGTTATTTTATCAAAAACTATGGAGGTATCATCCTATGCCCAGAACCAAAGGCAGCAAGAACCGTGCTACTACTTCCGCTGACTTCGATGCCCAGATTAAGAAGTTACAGAAAGATAAGGCAATGCTTGAAGAAGGTCTTTCCAAGACTGTCGCTCAGATCGAGGAGCTGAAGACTGACATAAAGTCTCTGCGTGAAAGCCTAAAACCGCAGAGAGCGGAGATCAAGCAGACCGAAAAGGAAATCGCAAAGCTTGAGGCTAAGAAAGCTGCTGCGGAAGCGAAAGCCGCTGAAGCTGCAAAGAAGGCAGAAGCCGAAGATGTGCTGAAGAAGCTGCTGGCAAGCGGTGTGACCGCCGATGAGATTCTTGAAAAGCTGAAATAAAGTATTAGAGCCGTGTGTTCTTCTCCTGAGTTGGAGACTTGAACACACGGCTTTTACTATTATTGGAAATCCTATATGGTTTTAAGGTCGGATGTGATATAATAGAAACGGCGGTTTACCGTACTACTTGTAAAGGGCAGGTGAGTGTACAAATGCACATCATTTGTCATAGCGAGAAATTCGAACTCAATCTGGACAAGCTTATTGAAGCTATCACGAAGGCTTCAAAAGCAACATTGAATCGGATGAACACCCGAATCACCAAGGAAATTCAACAACTGTTGGATTCCGGTGATAACTCGCTTGAAGACTATCCGCATTCCCAGTGGCTCTATGAAAGAATTGCAGAATTGGAGCGGATGCGGAAGTACATCAAACTTCTAAGAAAGACGAAAAGCAATAGAATTCCAGCGAAGTTGCACGCGCTTTGGCTTTGCAGGATAAAAAACAGCAGTCGAACATTGGCGAGCACATCGCTTAACCCAATGAGCATCGCACTGCCTGTTCCGCCCACGTTTGAGGCTACTTTGAGTAGTTTCGGACGTGGGAGGAATTTGAATGCCCTCCCGTGCTGAAGAACACTTCGATGTAATCGGAAATTATTATCATATTATAGATCCAGAGGGAACATTGTCTGAAATTGAAAGAGCAAAGAAGGAAGCTGAGGTACTAAATGATATGCCGAACAGCTTCCCAAAGGCTATTTGCTATGCAATGAAGCTTTCTGGATGCACAAAAGAGGCTCTGGCCTTTGAATCAAAGGTGTCTGAGTCAACGATTGGCCGCTACAGAACCGGAAAGGTCAAACACTATTCTGAGAAAAATGTAGTGGCACTGTGTGTTGCCATGCACCTTCCACCGTGGCTTTCATTTAGGCTCATAGAAAAAGCTGGCTTTACTTTAGCTGAGACTGAAGAGCAGCAGGCCTTTATGACGGTTCTTAACTGTATGTATATGAAATCAGTTGATGAAGTGGATGAGTACCTAAAGGCAAGAGGAAATGAGCCGTTGGTTCAGGTGGCCGCATAAAGAACACAATTTATATGAAGCGAGCCGTGTGTTCTTCTCCTACATTGGAGTTTGAACGCGCGGCTCTTTTTTATTCTTCATCTTCAGCTCTTGCCTGGAGCAGGTCTTGAATCTCTTTCTCGGTGGCTGGCCGGACTGCGGTCCTCTCTTGAAATTTGACCTTGCCGCAGTCCGGGCAACGGTCTGGCAGCGACTCCGCCTCAAAGCAGTAATGGCAGACATCGCAGAAATAGTAGTTCACAGCATTTGCACTTCCAATCTGTGTAGTAATTTATGTCTCATCGGGATACTTCTCTATCCCAAGGTAGTCCTCAATGCTGGTGATGCCCTCACCAGCCAAATCACTGATATCATCGAATGGGATGATGACCGGCAGATCTTTCTCGATGCCCACAGTCTTTCTGTCGCTGTCGCGCACGACCTTCAGCTCTCGATAAACTGGGTCGATCATAGCAACTGTGCCGGTCAGACTCATATATTTGCCGGTGTTCTCTGTGGTCCTTACGAAGTACCGCACCACGACCTTCATGCCCTTTTTGACCTGCAGGAGCTTGTCGGAGAGATTGTTCTTCTCCTCATCGGAAAGCTCGACCTTCTTCACCAGCAGCTTGGTGGCTCCCTCGCTGGAAATTTCATCATCGAATCCGCGCAGAGCAGCAAAGGGGCTGAAAATCTTTGCCCGATTGGTGATAGACATCCGAGGATGCTTTGCGGGTGGCTCCGGCCGGGAAAGGTGGAGGATGTCAGCATACTTCTGTGCAACCAGCCGCCCTTCCTTGGTATTCTTGAAGTCTGCCATAAAATCCTCCCTCCATTACTTAGCCTTATGACCGCCGATCTGACCGTTTCGTTCACGCATGGTCGCGCCATCCAGATAGTTCGTACCTTTCAGCACGGCATTCTTGCCGAACTTCTTCTTGATGCCCAGCATGGTTTCCTGCAAGGCTTTCTCGCGCTCCAGTTTGCTGGTGTCGGTGAAGAAATCCACCTGCAGGATGCCCTGATCCTTGACTACCCGGTTGGCGGCTATTGTTATTCTCCGCACAGTTAGCTTTTTGTTTGCGATGCGGTCGAACAACTCCATCGTGGCAGCCATGAGCTGACTGCTGAGATTGGTGGGGTTATCAAGCTTGGCGGTGCCATGCGCGCCTTTTGGAATGGTACGGCCGTAGTGGTCTATGTGTACGGGGCCATGATAGATGCCTTTGTCGCAGTTCTCTCGGTCATACCCGATGTCCAGTGTGAGGCTGTCGGTGACAAGTCCCTTGTCAGTGAGCTGGAACACCAGACTGTCGGTCATCTCCTGCACGATGATTCGCGCCTTGTCGTAGGGGTAGGGGCAGGCGAGAACCTGACCCTCGGAGATGCTATTGGTCTCTGGGCGATAAGCGTTGATTTCCTTCATCCCGCAAGGCTCCAGACCCCATGCGTGGTCAATGAGAATCTCTGCGTCCACGCCGAACTCATCATAGAGCATCTCCTGATATTGGACGCTGGCTCGTGCCAGTTCACCCATCGTATGGATGCTGTGCTTTTCCAGCCGGCGTACTGTGCCGGGGCCGGTCTGCCAGAAGTCAGTAAGGGGCTTGTGATCCCAGAGCTGGTAGCGAAAGGATTTTTCATCCAGCTCTGCAATACGGACACCGTCTTTGTCCGGCGCGGCGTGCTTGGCCGTGATGTCCATTGCCAGTTTTGCAAGGTAAAGATTCGTACCGATTCCAGCGGTGGCGGTGATGCCAGTGGTATACAGAACCTCGCGGATCATTGTCATGGCGAGGTCGTGTGCCGACATCTTATAGTGGCTGAGGTAGGAGGTGGCATCAATGAACACTTCGTCAATGGAGTACACCACGATGTCCTCTGGGGCAATGTACTTCAGATAGATACCATAGATCTGCCGCGACACTTTTTCATAGTACGCCATCCGAGGTGGAGCCACCAGATAGGAAACCTCAAGGGATGGGTCAGCGGCGAGGGCAGTTGCATCATAGGACGGTGCGGACAGTGTAGCCTTGCCATCCTTATACACAGCAGTGCGATTCTGGATGGCATCGCGCAGGCGGCCGTTGTTGACTTCCTTGACGCGCTGCACGACCTCGAACAGCCGAGCGCGGCCGGGAATACCGTATGCTTTGAGGGAAGGGGACACAGCCAGACAGATGGTTTTCTCTGTGCGGCTTGCATCGGCCACGACCAGATTCGTGGTCAGCGGATCGAGATGCCGAGCTGCGCACTCGGCCGAGGCGTAATAGCTTTTAAGGTCTATCGCGAGGTATGTGCGCTTTGCCATGCTGTGTCACTCTCCTTCCATTAGGTTGTCCGCTCCACATACCAGCGTCCAAGCCGTCCGGTAAAGCGAGGGTCGATGTGTTCAAAGAACAAGTGTTTCTCCTTGCCCTGAATGAGAACCGTGAAGCAGTCACCGGTGCAGTCATTGTCTGCTGTGCCAGCCGGCCGAAAGTCTCGGACGGTCTCAATAGGGAAGGTTCTGCCGTCTGCCCATGTGATGGAGGTCGGCAGCATATAGCCGGTAGAATCGAATTCCGAGGCGACCTTCACATAGACGCGCTCGATCTTGGTTCGTTTTGGAATAGCCATGTGGGTCACCTCCCACTATTAAAGGTGCCCGGCATCATCCGAAATGACACCGAGGAAGTTTCGGTCGGGCATATCGGGAAGGCGGAAACGGTTGTCATCGTTCATCTGCTGTAGCTTCAGCAGCAGCAGGTTCACATTCGTGCCAAGCTGCCGAGCAATCTGGACGATGTCAAAGCCATCGCTGACCAGTTCCTCAATCGAATTTTCGTCGAGGAGCAGGTTGGCAGCGAAAAGGTTCGCTTCATATTCGGTTGTACTTGTAATGTCAAACAGCTCAAACTCCATCAGCCCGGTTTCAGACTTTCCAAGAGAGCGATGGAGAAGAGCGTGGCCCAGTTCGTGGGCGCACACGAGCCGCTTCATTTCATCTGACAGGTTGGCATTGATAAAAATGAAGCTGTTGTTCAAGATGACCTTGAACGCGCCTTTCTGCCGCTTGAAATCACTTCGCTCCAAGACCTCAATATCGAGGGCTTCGGCAATTTCAAACGGATCGTTGGATTTGTATTTTCGAGCCAGACGACCCGGCAAGATGGAGGCTTTCCTACTAATCATGATTGTACTTCACTCCATATCATGGGGAACAGCTGAAAGCTGTAAATCAGGATTCGCTGCCGGATTCTGAAATGCCCCGGTATTTTTTAGGAACGTACTTTCTGTTTTTCTCTTTGGCTTTCCAGTACGCTTCCTGGAAGGCGCGCATCATGGCCTCCATATCTTCTTCGGCCAATTCACCACCGGCATACAAGCCAGACACCTCTTTAATAAGACGCTCAGCCTGCTCATGTCCTTTAGAACCGTATTTTTCGGTGGCCTTCAGAACGAACTCGGCGTTATCATCCATGAGGGAGCTGACTTCGATTCCGAGTGCATCGGCGAGCAGAGGGTAGGTCTCCTTTTGTTTTGGCATCCGTTCTCCGCTTTCATAATTTTGGATGGTGCGTAGTGCAATGCCGGTCATTTCCGCGAGCTGCTTCTGAGAGTACTTAGCAGCAAGTCGGGCTTTCCTGACTTTCTCACCGAACTTCATGGTCTTTTCCTCCTAGTTGATAGCGCATTGTGAGTTATGTTGCGCTTGACAATATGCAAGTTGACTCGTATAATGTGAATTGTAAACGCAACTTGCATATTTATATTAACGCATGATACGCAAGTTGTCAAGTGCAAGATGGAAGAAAAGTTTGGAAGATGCGCCTTGGTACCAGCGCATGTTCAGACTTTTGGAATATTGATCTCCAGAAAAGGTTGGGTGATAGTGTTGGAAGCAAACTGCGGAATTTATACGACCCAAGGCAAGCGGATGTTGCTTGCAGTCCGGGCAACGGTCAATGGGCGCAAGGCGGTGGCGTATGTAAAGAACGGAAAGCTGCAAGCCTATGAGTACTTAGATGATCTGGCAGCCCAGTGCTGCGTTGGCCCTTGCCTCAAATTCGAGGACGGGAAAGAGAAGAAGCGGATGTAAGGCCGCACACTTGGCTCATCGAGAATCGTGTGAGCCAGTCAAAAACTGAACTGCTGCCTGTTTGGTGCTGCTCGAATGCGTGGTAAGCCGGGGTAGACATTCAGATAACTCTATTTGGAGCTGTCTGGAGTCTGCCTCGGCTTTTTTGTTTGGAATGATCTTGTATGGACAGTTAAAAGGTTGCAGGAAATATGTCACAAGGAGCTAGACATAAAAACTATATATGAAAAAATTTTGCTTAAAAGTGGAGTAATTTTCGCCTCTCAGACGTTTATAGGCGCGAGAAAGAAGGAAATGCCGCTTACACGGGGTGAGACTCTTCTAAATTACGGAATTTTATGCAGTCACAACAAAAAGTCGTACTAAGTATTAGTTAAAAAGCACAAAAAAGATTGACAAAAATCTACACAAGTAATGTCTGCGAGTGGGTTGCCGACAGGTTTATGAGGGAGTATAATAAAAAAGCAGCGAAAAATAGAGAGATTTGTCTGATACATTTGCTGCCAATAAATACCACCCCAAGCCAGGTTGATTCCTGAGAACGTAATATACGAGGACGTTACATAATGAAGATTTTGATCTTAATCAAGAGCGTAGTAAGCGCATCTGAAAAGAATATAGGCCGAAGTACATTGCGACTCAGACGGGGGTATCAGTCTCTGACCTGATTTGTTGCCGACACCTTTTTCCTAGAAAGCGGGCCGGAATGGTTCATGGAACTGTATGTACTTTAAGTGATCCGAGTACATACGTTCTGGGAACATTCCGGCCTTTTTCGCTGTTTATGCTTTTGAGGAAAGGGGGTGGACCGAGGTGGCATCTGTTGTACATAAAAATATCGAGCCTAAAGTGGCGGCTGTTAATGCCAACTCGGTTTGCCGCCAGCTGTCGCAGAATACTGATGAGCAGGAGTTTGCTGCTCCGGATGAGTTTGTCGCTGAGGTCCAGTGGTCTATGGCAATACGAAAGCTGATCGCAGGTCTGGAGTTTGGAGATGCCCTGAAGCTGTTGATGAATGACCGGGATATGTCTGTAGAGCAGATGGAGTCTGAGTCAGGACTCTCTGTGTCTACAGTGAAGCGGCTTCGTGCAGGTCAGGAGGCAAGCGCGGAACAAATCATTGCCATTTCGGTGGCATTGCGTCTTCCGCCAATGGTCAGCAGCGATTTATTGAGAATGTGTGGAATCACACTGGACTTCAACAATCAGAGGAATACCGTCTATCAGATGATCCTGATGGCTCATTACAAAGATGGTATCGAGCAAGTCAATGTATTCCTTACAGCCTGCGGATGTACCCCGCTCAAAACTGCCTGCTGAAGCACATACAACAGAATCCCCATGAGGCGATTGGACCACAAAATGGTCTGGTCGCCTCTTTTTTTTGAAATTTTTTCTGAGGCAAGAGCTCAAAAAGTGAACCCTAAATGCCAGCAAAATGGTGTAATACGGCGGCATCAGACCGTCTGATATACCATTGAATCATATAAAAGCACGGAATAACGATGCTTTCTGCACCGGCTTTTAGGACTCACTTGGTGAGCTGGCTGTTTGCGCTGTCTTCAGCTATCATATAGTCAGTTCAAGGGACGAACCCAAAAGGACAAGCCCCAAGAACAAAAAATAATATCGTAAGCCCGATTCTAGAGAAGGCGAAGGATACCATAAACGGAGTTTTACCAACCGGCAGATGTCGTCTGCTGGAGGTAAAACAGCCGGTCTATGGGTGTACCTCCCATCTCTGGAATCGGGCTTTTTGCGTTTTGCAGGCAGCCCCAGCTCAGAACGTGAGCCCTGCTCCGCTTCCGTCATCGGTATCCTTCTCCCTCCCAGAGTCCGGGGGAAAGGACAAGAAAATGACTAACATGATGAACGGGACAGTTGCAATTTACGGTGGCGTAGGCGTGATGGAGATCTATCAGCCGTTACCGCAGGCAGTGGAGAACGTGGCACAGGCAGTCGAGGACTTAGCTGTCAACGCACACATCTCCCTGCGTGAGTTGAAGAACACGGTTGCTGCGGTTATCGAAAAGAAGCTGCCGAAGTACGCACAACTCATGGAGATGCATCCTGTGATTGCCGCTAGAACCGTAGTGGGTGGTGCAACGCTCACGGCCTATGAAAATGGTTACGCCGTCTATGAGGAGGATGGCGCACACACGGTCATGGCAATCGATCGCTGCGGCGACTACCGCTACGACTTCAATGACGGTACATTCGAGGTCGTTCCGGCGGCAGTGTTCGAGGATGCCGAGTGGTCAGTGCGTCTGGTCATGGAAGGTGAACGCCGGATGGAGAGCAACCGCAGCAAGACGGTTGCCATCAATGAGGCCGCCAGTTTGGATTGCGATGGCTCTGACTGGTCGGATGCCGTTATGGTGGACTTCTTGGATGAAGAAAATGCTGAAATGTTGGCAGAAGAGGAACTGCGCAAGCTGTATGCCGCTATGGGTAAGCTCACGGAACGTCAGCAGGAAATCATCCAGCTCTACTTCTATAAAGGGCTGACTCAGTATGAGATTGCAGAAGAATTGGGGATTGCAAGACCCGTGGTAAGCAAAACCATGACTGCAGCGATTAAGAAGCTCAAGAAAAGTTTTTGAAAATAGGGTACCTTTTCCCGAATTTCAGTAAGCATTATGAGAGGACTTCCTCTCACGAATACATCCAAGGAGGTTACACCCCATGAGTAACATCAAGAATTCCCAGAGCAATCCCTTAAAGTGTTCGGCTCCGGTGCGGCCGCCCGGTGGTGACACCGCTCCTAAGAAAGTCTATGTCTGCTCTCCGTTCCGTCCTATGGCGGCATCGGTGGCAGACAAGGCAGAGGAGCAGCGTTCCAATATCGAAAGGGCACTCAAGGCCTGTCGAATCCTCGCCATGATGGGCATCCAGCCGCTGGCACCGCATCTGTATTTCACACGTTTTCTCAAGGATGATGTGGCAGCGGAGCGGGACACCGGGATACGGTTTGCGCTCTCGTGGCTGGAGCAGGCAGACGAACTCTGGGTGTTCGGTGAGCGTGTGTCGGATGGTATGGCACAGGAAATCGCCAAGGCGAAAGAACTGGGCAAGCCGGTGCATACCCTTCCTGATCCCGGACGAGTGGCGGAGCTGCTCATCCAGAGCATTTCGCAAAAGTACAACATGACCGCAGACGGTCAGCAGGACAAGCAGCCCAAGGCTGCGGAAAGTGAGCAACACAATGATGAACGATAAGAACCAGAATGCCAGTGCCCCGGAAGTGCGTCGTATTCTCCCGGTGATGCTGAAGGTCGAGAATCTCCACATCCATCTGGATGAGCGCAGCACCAGCAACACCTACTTCAATGGTGTCGAGGATCAGGACGAGGAGCCGGATATCGACATCGAGGCTATGATCGATGCCATCTGCGCCAAGACCGGCCTGTGCAAGGATGCCGTCATGATGGTTCTGGATGCTCAGGCTGAGTATCTGGATTCTGTCTACGGTGAGGATGAGGTGAACGAGGATGAGTGAGATGCTGACCGGTCCCAAGAAGATCGTGGATGGGCTGACGGAGGTGTTCCGCGGCCTGACCCAGATGTGCGAGGGCATGGCAGAGCAGATAGAACTCCTGGAGTCCACTTCTGAAGAAGCGGAGGACGAGGATAAGCTGCTTCCTCCGGCCAAGCTCCCTGCTGTGGACACAGCACCAAGGGTACAGGATATTCCAAGCTGGCATCCTCTGAGGTTAAACGTGCCGTCCGCAAATCTGCTAAGACCGTCAAGGAAAAGATCGAGACCGGCGCACCGTCCCGGACTGGACGGTATAAGTCCAGTTGGGTGGCGACCAAGCAGGAAGAATCCAGCCAGAGCCTTCAGATGGTCGTCCATTCCAAAGACCGATATCAGTTGTCGCATCTGCTGGAAAACGGTCATGCGAAGCGTGGCGGTGGGCGTGTAGCAGCAATACCGCATATCGCTCCCGCAGAGCAGGAAGGCGTAGAACTGCTTCAGTCCCTTATCAAGAAGGCACTGGGATAGGAGGCACCATGACCCACGCAGAAGTCAAGGCAATGGTGGAAGAAATGGGGCTGCCCTATGCGTATGACCATTTCGCAGAGGGGGAGAGCCCCGACCCACCGTTCATCTGTTTCCTGTACCCGAGAGCGAAAAACTTCGGCGCAGACAACCTTGTGTACCACCATTTCAATCGGCTGGCTATCGAGGTGTACACCGATTACAAAGATCCGGATACTGAGGCAGCAATCGAAGAAGTCCTGACCGAACATGAACTCTTTTATGAAAAGAGCGAGGTTTGGATCGAGACAGAGAAGATGTATGAAGTCCTGTATGAGCTGACCGTCTGAGTCAGCCGCAGGGCTTTTTTTCACGAGAGGAGAAAGCAATGGGCAAGAAAAGCAACAAGGTCAAGTACGGCCTGAAAAACTGCCATTACGCCAAGGCGACCTTTGACGAGGACGGCGGCGTTACCTACGATACCCCGGTACGCATTCCCGGTGCAGTCAGTCTGTCCCTAGATGCCAATGGTGAGATCGAACCGTTCTATGCGGACAACATCGCCTACTATGTCGTGAATAACAACTCCGGCTATGAAGGTGATCTGGAAATCGCCCTGATCCCGGAGTCCTTCCTCACGGACATTATGCACGAGGAACTGGATGGCAACGGCGTTCTGGCGGAAAACGCCAATGCCGAACTGGAGCACTTCGCATTCTTGTTTGAGTTCGATGGCGACCAGCGGCATATCCGCCACGTTATGTACAACTGTGTGGCAAGCCGTCCGTCCATCGAAGGTGATACCAACGAGGACAGCAAGGAGGTCAAGACCGACACCCTGACCTTGCAGGCAACGCCGCTGGCAAACGGTTATGTCAAGGCCAAGACCGGCACCAACACCAGCGACGATGTCTACAACAAGTGGTACGAGAAGGTCTATGAGCCGCAGGCAGAGGCCTCCAGTGTGGTGACTGAGGAGACTGATCCTCAGGGCTGATAAACCGAGGCAGGGCTTCGGCTCTGCTTCCTACATTATTGTATAAGGAGATTTTCAATATGAAAAAGCATCGTGTATTTTCCCTGTTCACTGTCATCTTCGTGGCCTTCCTGTTGTTCCAGTCGGTGACCATCGTGCCAACCGGCTACACGGGCGTGAAGACCAGCTTCGGCCAGATTCAGGAGGCCACCATCCAGAGCGGCAAGCTCAACTTCACCATTCTGTTTGTCCAGAGCATCCATACCGTGTCCAACAAGCAGCAGGACAAGCACATCGAGGCACAGATCTGGGGCGAAGCCTCCGACAAGACTCCTGTGTATGCCGCAGATGTAATCGTGACCTATCAGGTGCTCCCGGAAAAGAGTGCATGGCTGTATGCCAATGTATCCGACACCAAGAATCTGGTCAGTGACGAGTTGGTGGCATCTGCCATCAAGTCCGCCATGGCCGAGCTTGGCCCCAATGAGGTCACCAACCGCACCAAGATCGAGCCGCTGGCACAGCAGAAGCTGGCAGAGTCCCTGAACCAGAAGTATGGCGAGGGTGCTGTGTTCATCAATAAGGTGGTCATCAACAACATGGATTTTGAAGAGGCGTATAACACTGCCATCCAGCAGAAGTCCATTGCCCAGCAAAACGCCGACAAGCAGAAGATCGAGAACGAAGCCGCCATTGCCAAGGCTGAGGCCGACAAGCAAGTGGCGATCACCAATGCCGAGGCGGAGGCACAGAAGACCTCCATTGCCGCAGATGCTCAGGCTGAAGCCAACCGCAAGATTGCAGAAAGCCTGTCTGATACCCTGATCGAGTACCAGAAGATTCAGAAGTGGGATGGCAAGCTGCCCACCGTCAGCGGCAGCAATGCACTGGTCAGCATCGACCCGGCAGAGTAAGCAAGTACACAAACCGAGGGCGGGGCGGAGGCTCTGCCCTTTCTACATGAAATGGAGGATAAAGACTATGGCAGTTACAAAGAAAATCGAGATCGATGGTCAGATGGTGGAGTTCCGTGCCAGCGCAGCCGTGCCGAGGCTGTATCGCATTAAGTTCGGCCGGGATATCTACAAAGACCTGCGTTCTCTGGAAAAGAGCGTGGGGGATAACGATGAGGAAAGCTCCAGCCTTGACCTGTTTAGTCTGGAGATGTTCGAGAATATCGCCTATATTATGGCAAAGCACGCCCATCCTGATCAGGTGCCGGACACCCCGGATGAGTGGCTGGAGAACTTCAACACCTTCTCCATATACCAGATTCTGCCCCAGCTCATCGAACTGTGGGGTCTGAACGTCCAGACGGAGGTGGAAGCAAGAAAAAACCTCGCAAAAGTGAGCGGGTAATGACCACCCCACTCTTCATGCTGCGCTGTGTGCAGCTCGGTATCAGCATCGCCGACCTCGACTTGCTGACCATCGGGTTGGTCAATGACATGTTCACAGAGCGGCAGAACGATGAGTATCCGTATCAGGAGCTGGCATCGCAGGCAGACTTTGACCGGTTCTGACCAAACTTTCGTGCTTATATTGATTGCAAAATAAGCACGAAAGTCTGCGAGGATAAAGAAAAATCCCCCAGCCGTGCACAGCTGGGGGAGAAAGAAGGTGGCCCGGAGGTCATCTTCCCGGTCTCAGACCTCGCAAGGTTACCGAAACCTGATCACTATTGAATTATAGCTGATTGGGTGAAGATAGTCAACCGAGTATATCGTGTTTACGAACCCTCTTCTGGGCAAGTTCATAAACTTCTTCATCTGCACGAACTCCGATGACAATTATCATCATGGATGTTTCAGTACGACGAAGCTGGTAAACAATGCGCAGACCAGCGGAGCGAAGTTTGATTTTCATTAAACCTGCAAGACTGGTGCTGCTATGATTGCCGAGAGGTTTTCCGTAGCCATTCTCATCGACAGGAAGAGGATTCTGCTGAACTTTCTTGATTGCTTTTAGAACAAGATTGCGCTGACTTCCATCTAAACCTTTGAGGTCTTTTTCCGCTTCTGGGAGGTATTCGACTTTCCAACTCATTCGATTTCTACCTCGTCAAAACCGGAGAGGTCGTCTTCAGTGACACCGAGCCGACGGTTCATTTCCTCTTCGGAAATCAAGGTAGAAGGGTCAAAGTGCGCCATACGTTCAGAGGCGACCGCCAAAAGACGAGCGTCATTCAGTTCGTCCATCAGGCGGACATACTCGTCAGGAGAGATAAGGACACACTCCGCAGTGTTGTTCTTCATGACAACCTTTGCACCACACTGCTTAACCTCATCAAAAATCTTGCCGGCAAGCCCTCGATTAAACTGGGTGATAGGAACGGTATTGGTGATTGCACTCATAACAGATGCCATAATTGTCAACTCCTTTCTTCACTTGCATTATAGCATGGGTTTGCGAAAACGTCAACAAGAACATCGACTTATTTGTTTACAAATATATTGTATGCAAGTCGGTCGGATTTGATACTGACTATAATATTTCTTTGGCCTATTCGCCTTGTGCGGATGGGCCTTTACTTATGCCCCGAAGGAGGTGGTTATCCGCATGGCATCCAGAATCGCAGGCATTACCGTTGAGATCGGCGGCGATACTACAAAACTTTCCAAGGCACTGGAAAGCGTCAACAAAACCATCAAAACAACGCAGTCTGAGCTGAAGGATGTCAACAAGCTCCTGAAACTGGACCCCTCCAACACCGAGGCTGTCACCCAGAAGCAGAGGATGCTGAAGGAGGCTATCGAAGCCACCAAGGAGAAGCTCACCACCTTAAAGACGGCGGCAGAGCAGGCCAACCAGCAGCTTGCAGATGGCAAGATCACGCAGGACCAGTACGATGCACTCCAGCGTGAGATCGTGGAGACGGAGCAGAACCTCAAATCCCTGCAGGAACAGGCGGCGGTAACCAATACGACCCTTGCCAAGATCGATGCGGTGGGGGAAAAGCTCCAGACGGTCGGCTCTCAGGTCGAGGGTGTGGGTAAGAAGTTCCTGCCGGTCACAGCGGCGGTTACTGGCTTAGGCACAGCGGCGGTGAAGACCGCAGCAGACTTCGACCAGGAGATGAGTAAGGTCGCCGCCATTTCCGGCGCGACTGGCTCTGACTTTGATTCCCTGCGTGAAAAAGCCCGTGAGATGGGTGCCAAGACCAAGTTTTCAGCCTCCGAAGCAGCCTCCGCTATGGAATACATGGCGATGGTCGGCTGGAAGACCGGGGATATGCTGGATGGTATCGAGGGCATCATGAACCTTGCTGCTGCATCCGGTGAGGACTTGGCGACCACCTCGGATATTGTCACGGATGCCTTGACCGCCTTTGGTCTGTCGGCTGCGGATTCCGGTCACTTTGCGGACATCCTTGCGGCGGCATCGTCCAATGCAAACACCAACGTCAGCATGATGGGCGAGACCTTCAAGTACTGTGCGCCTATCGCCGGTGCGCTGGGTTTCAGCGCAGAGGACACCGCAGAAGCCATCGGCCTCATGGCAAACAGCGGTATCAAGGCATCACAGGCAGGTACTTCGCTGCGATCCATCATGAACAACCTTGCTGGCGAAGTGACATTTGCAGGCAAGAACATCGGCGAGGTCACTATCGCCACCAGCAATGCGGACGGCAGCATGAGAAGCCTGAACGATATCCTTGCGGACTGCCGTGTGGCGTTCTCCGGTCTGACCGAATCCGAAAAGGCAGCCAATGCCGAATCGCTGGTCGGCAAGAACGCCATGTCCGGTTTCCTTGCCCTGATGAATGCCGGCGAAGGTGACATCGACAAGCTCCGTGGTGCCATCGAGAACTGTGACGGTTCTGCGGAGAGCATGGCAGAAACCATGCAGGACAACTTAAATGGTCAGCTCACCATTCTGAAATCTCAGTTGGAAGAGCTGGCTATTTCTTTTGGCGACCTCCTGATGCCCACTATCCGCAAGATCGTGTCGGCGGTGCAGGCATTCGTGGACAAGCTCAACAGCATGGATGACAGCACCAGAGAAACCATCCTCAAGGTGGCGGCTCTGGCTGTCTGATGCGGACGAGTATATGCCGGACTTCATGAAGCTGCTGGCGAGTGGTATCAAGAAGAATCAAGGCAAGGTCGTCAAGGCAGTCAAGACCCTGTCCGGCTCCATGAAAACCAACCTGAACACGCCCGTGGGAGACATGGGCGATAAGGTGAGGTCTGTGGTGAGCGGATTTGCTTCAACGATCACTGGCAGCACCAACAGAGTACGGTCTGCTGCAAGCGGACTGGCATCCGGCATCCGAACTGGGCTCATGAACGGTCTGGAAGGCATGTCCAGCGAGTTTAAGTCTGTCTGGAGTGACCTTGAAAAGATCACCAAAACATCGGTCAGCAGCATGAGCGATGAAGTGAAGCAGGGCTTCTCCGACATGAAGACCTCCATCGGAGACTTGAGCGACCAGACCAGTTCTCTGGGCAACGCGATCCGCAGCCTCGGTGACACCTTCAACTCGGATTTTCTTAAGGGACTGGGCGAAGGCATCAGCAAGGTGGGTGATACGGTCAGCACTGTCACCGGAATCGTGGACAAGCTCGGCTCCATGAAGAGTACCTTCGGCAGCCTGGGCGCGACGCTCACGAACCTCGGCAGTGCACTGGGAACGGATGGCGGCGGTGGTCTGCTGACAAAGATGGGGAGTTTCCTGTCGAAGATCGGCAACGCCGATGGCGGGCAGATCGTCTCAAACTTCGGAAACCTGATCTCCGGGCTGACCTCCAAGATGGGTGATCTGGGACAAGGGATCACCGGTGTTATCTCGAAGCTGGGCAGCCTTGGTAGCAGCGGAACCGGCATCTTGTCGAACCTTGGCAGTGTAGCGACTGGTGTCCTCTCCAAGCTCGGCGGTGTCGGCAGCAGCCTGTCTGGGCTGCTCTCCGGCGTAGGCTCTACGCTGGGCGGTATCGCTGGCTCGACCGGTTCTGCGATTGCGGGGCTGTTCGGTTCTGTTGGCACAACGGTGTCTGGTCTCGCAGCCGGTGCAGGCAGTGCATTGGCTGGTATCGCTTCTTCGGCTGGCGGTGTGCTTGCCTCGGCAGGTACAGCACTGGCTGGTCTTGCTGGCCCTGCTGGTATTGCGGTGGCCGCAGTTGGCGGTGTCGGCCTTGGGCTGACCGCTCTCTGGAAGAACTGGGATGGCTTCCGGGAGGGCGTGACCAACATCTGGAATAAGGTCACTTCTGTGTTCTCCAATGGTGTGACTGCCATTAAGAATGGCATCTCCAATGCGGCGTCTGCCATCGGCAACGTGGCATCCTCCATCTGGAGCGGCGTCAAGAACGTGGCTTCCTCGGCGGTGAACTGGGGCAAGGATGTGGTCAGCGGTATCGCTGGAGGTATCAAGAAAGGCGTGTCGTGGGTCGGCAATGCCGCCAAGAGCGTGGCAAACGGCATCCGCAGCTTCCTGCACTTTTCGGTGCCGGACGAAGGACCGCTGGCAGATGCCGACACCTATATGCCTGACTTCATGAAGCTGCTGACTGGCGGCATCAAGGACAGCGAGGGCGGTCTGCTGAAGCAGATCCGGTCTATGGCCTCTAAGGTTCAGCAGGGGATGGCGGGAATCTGCTCCTTCAGCCTGCCGGAGATCAATATTCCCCGGCTGAACACAAGCGGTTGGATTTTTCCGCAGGCTGCTCTGGCCGGCGGCGGAACGACAAAGAACACGAATCTGGGTGGCGTTCACATCACAGTGAACGGCTACAACGCCCGGAACGATAACGAACTGGCACAGATCGTGGCTGACAAGATCAATGAGATGATCGACCAGGACGATTCGGTCTATAAGTAAGAAGGTGATGCGTATGGGCTATTTGCCTGAGAAAAAGACAGTATCCCAGTTTGATCTGAAGGGCAGGTTTGCACGGCAGTATCTGTCCTTTGCCGGGAAGTCCAGCAAGGACTTCCTTTTATATTTGTCCGGACCCGGTGTGTACGATTCTCCGGCAGCGGATGTAGAAAGCACATCGGTCCCCGGCAGAAACGGAGACATCATCAGCGAGAATGCAAGAGCAGGTCGGCGGCGGTATCAGAATGTGGATATCAAGTATGAGGCGTTCTTCTTCAACGGTCTGCCCGCCAAGACCGCAGCGGTCAAGTCGTGGCTACTATCTCCGGTCGGCTACCAGAAATTGCAGGATATCTGAAAGCTGCGATGAAAAACAAGAAGTGCAGACTTTGGAGTATAAGACAAAAACGGAAATGGCTTGCGCTCTTTTGAAGCAGTATCTTGTAAAAGGTGATATGGCATCAAAAGAAATCTATGAAAGGCTTGGAGAAGCTGGAATAAGTCGCAGAACCATAGCTGAGACAAAACATGTGCTGGGAATACAAAGCTATAGAAAAATGCGCCAGTGGTACTGGACGCTCAGGGAATAAGGTGAAACCGTGAAAGAAAACAGTGGACAAGACCGTAAGCAGAAAATCCGTGATAAATATAAAGGCACGGATGCGTCTGAAATCGAAATAATCCCTGCAAAGCCTACTGCGGATTTTATGGAGAGCGGTGGAATTCGCCGTGTGGCGGCCTATGTTCGGGTCTCAACGGATAATGACGAACAGACATCTTCTTATGAACTTCAAAAGAATTATTATACTGAGTACATTACAGGACATCCTGGATGGGAACTTGTTGGAATCTATGCAGATGAAGGTATAAGCGGAACATCTATTGCACACCGAAAAGGCATGCTCCAGATGATTGAGGATTGCAAAGCCGGGAAAATAGATTTGATCATGACCAAGTCGATTGCTCGATTTGCAAGAAACATCGTTGATTGCCTTTCTGTTATTGACCTTCTGAAAAACCTTGAACCGCCTGTAGGTGTTCAGTTTGAAGCAGACAACATTTATACGCTTGACAATAATGGACGAATGATCTTGACGATTTTGGCCTCGGTTGCTGAAGAAGAATCCCATTCAAAATCGGTCATTATGAACTGGTCGATTGAACGCCGGTTTAGGAAGGGACTGTTTTTAACACCAGAGCTGCTTGGCTATGACCGGGACGAAGATGGTGACCTTATCGTCAATGAGGACGAAGCTGAAACTGTAAAAGCAATCTACTATCTTTACTTGAATGGTGTTTCATTTTCTGATATTGCAGAATTGCTTAAAGCCTATAAACGCAAGACAAAGCAGGGAAGTTATGAGTGGAGCGCAAGCACACTGGCCGAGATTGTTGCAAATGAACGTCATTGTGGTGACATTAGGGCGTGGAAGACATTTACCCCTAATTTTTTGACACACAAAGCCAAAAAGAACAATGGTGAAAGAACGCAGTTTAGAAGAAAAAATCATCATGAAGCCATAGTTTCTCGAACTGTATATGAAGCAGCAAATTTTCTTCGGGCATCACGTGCCTATGCGAAGAAAGCTAGGCCCTTGCCTGTACTAAGCGTTGTTGACAATGGAATCCTTCGAGGATATGTACCACTGGATAAAGACTGGACCGGATTCTCAACGGATGAATATCAAAAGGCATCTGAAAGTGTTATGAGCGAGTTGGAGGACACGCGGCAGATTGAATATAAAGCAGGATTAGACATGCGTGGCTATGAGGTGGTTCGGTCTCAGTATTTCTCTACTACGCAAAACCCTGCGATGACAATAGCAGATGGAAAACTGAGCTTTAATACGGCCTGCCTCAAAAAATTTGAGAATGTGGAGTATGTAGAGCTGCTGTTGAATTCAGTGAACAGGTGTATTGCTGTTCGACCGTGTGATGGGAACAATCCAAATGCAATTCACTGGGGAAAGCTGCGCGAAGGGCGGTGGTGTGCGCTGTCCAAGTCGTGCCGTGGACTGGCGAAAACGCTGTTTGACATTATGGATTGGGATCAGGACCTGAAATACCGTTTCCGTGGTGACTTTATCGAGAATGATGACCAAAAGGTTATGCTGTTTCAACTGGACGAACCTGAAATGGTAAAGACGGAGAACATCGTTCTTCCGCCCAAAGAAGCTGAAACAGATGACCGAGCTGAAATCGCAGGGAGAACAGTTAAGCAGATTATTTACATTTTGCCTCCGGAATGGGAGGACACATTTGGAAGACCGATTACCAGCATCGGAGAGATTAATCTACTGGAGCAGAGGCACTATGCGGCTGATTGGGATGTTTTGCGGCCGGCAAAGGAACTGGCCGAATACAGTACACTAACCTCAGAAGACCTTGAAGAACTTTTACAGGAAGCAGAGAAAATAATAGAAGGGTGGCCTATACCAGATGAACATGGAACTGGAGAAACAGCAGACAATGGAGATGGAGAATCCGCAGATGTTGGAACTGAGTGCGGATCAGATGTCGGAGAGGGAACAGAGGAGAACAGAGATCGAGCAGACCTTTGATTATGATGGCTATCAGGTCGCCCGGAGGGAACTTTTTGCACATCTTCGAGATCCCGCCATTATAATAAGGAAAGACAGCATTACTTTCAACACAGCCTGCATTGCGGGGCTGGAGGATGTGGTTTATGTTAACATTATGTTCAACAGCGACTTAAAGCGGCTCGTGGTCAAAGGCTGCAATGAAAATGACAGGGATGCCTTGCGCTGGTGTATCGCCAAGCCGGACAAGCGTAAGAGCCGGAAAATGTCCTGCCGGTTGTTTTCAGAATTGCTTTATAAGGAAATGGACTGGTCCGGTGACTGCCGGTATAAGATCCTCGGATACCGAATTGAGTTCGAGGGTGAAGCTCTCTATGTATTCGACCTTGTGGCGGCTGAGGTGTTCCATGAGCGCAAGAAGAAGCAGTCTGCTGACCAGCTGCCAGCGACAGAAGCTGAAGAGAACAAGGAAGAGCAGCCTGTGAATCCTCGGAAGGGGTACTACCCAGAGGACATTGCGGGTACATTTGGCATGCCTGTTGAGCAGCATCGCCAAGAGTCAGAGCTGAGGCAAATGGATGGATTTGTCTCGGTTGGAATGCTTACGGGAATGCCGGGACAGCAGCAAAATTTGTAAAAATTGAGTTTGAGCACCAAGGGGGTAGTCTACCCTTTTTTAGGAAGGAGGAAAATTCATGCCAGCAAAGACATGGCAGCAGAATATGCTGGGAATTACATTTCGATATGCAGACGGTCGCATCACGGTCTTCCGGAGCGCCCTTGAATCTATTGGCCGCCCAGAATTCTATCATTTTCTCTACAACCCGACCAAGCAGATGTTTGCAATACAAGCGTGTGGGATGGACGCAGAGGGGGCCAATCGTGTTCCAAAGAAAAATCAGGACGACCGATATGAGATCAAGAGCAAGAATCTTGTGCGGCTGATCTATCAGAGCTGTGGCTGGGACAGGACAAGATCTTACCGGTTGCCGGGTGTCGAGTATCCGCAGCAGAGACTCGTGAATTATGACCTGCGTCGCGCCATTCCCATCTTTGAGGGAAGGGTGGACAAGGAGAACGAAAGCGCACAGGAGCCGACACAAGCGGCTTCTGGGGCGGAGAATACTTGACTGTGAGAGTTCAGAGAAGAAACGGTTAGGCTCCGCAGCCGCAGAGAAAACTGAATAGAAAATGCAGCAGCCCACCAGGTTGCTTTCCAACGAGCTGAGAGATCAGCAGGAAGGAAAGGCTACCCGGTGGGCTGCTTTTTTGCCCTTCAGAGGGCAGTTGCTCCGTGTCTGAACGGGTATTTATTCCCGACCGCACTCTTTGCCTCGCGTCTGAATTGCCGGAGCCGGGGAGGGGCAGAAATCTGCCTCGTGTCCAAACGGATGTTTATTCCTGATGGCACTCCCGTCCTCGTGACAGAATACTATATATTGACACGAAGAAAACCGGAAGTACTAAATATGGCAGTTTGCTCTGCGACCAGCGTTGAATCCTGTTTATGCCTGAAAGTACCGAGGGAGTTTCTGAGGGTCAAACCACTGCTATGAGTGGAGAAAATCGCTAAACATCGACGTTTTCGCACATTTCCGTCTGCTAAAAAATGGAAGAAATTCCAGAGTGGAGTCAGGTATAAATGCAGCTCTTACAGTAGCGTTAAGCTGGGAGGCTGGCAAAATGCCTTGTATAGGGGCGATATAGCACTCCTGATAGTGCAAAATGCCGAGAACCCAAGCGTGAGAGAGGGCAAAATAAGGTTGAATTGAGACTTTTATGCCCTGAAAAAGCACTTTTGTGGACGCGACCGTAGGGGCCGCTGACCATCTGCATCTCACCGCAGATCATCTCGGGATGGTCGATGAAATACCGGTTCAGCGGAATGCCATTGGCAGTCTCGCCTACATGAATCCATGGCGCGTCCTGCTCCAAGACCCGCCCGCGCTTTTGCAGAAACAGAATGTCCGAGGTGACAGTTGTACCTGCCTGCGCGGTAAAGGTATTGTTGGGCAGCCGCACTGCGCCGATCAAATCACAGCGGGCAGCCAGATACCGGCGCACGCTTTCGGACATTTTATCCATCGTGCCGGAGGTCGTTATAAATGCCATAATGCCGCCGACGCGGAGCTTGTCTACGGTCTTGGCTAGAAAGTAATCGTGAATTTGAAAATGCAGCTTGTCATATTGACGGTCCGTAACCTGATACTGCCCAAATGGCACATTGCCGATAGCCAAATCAAAGAAGCTGTCCGGCAGGTCGGCCTTTTCGTAGCCGCAGATTTGAATTTTGGCTTTCTGGTATAACTGCTGCGCAATGCGGCCCGATACACTGTCCAGCTCGACGCCGTAGAGCTTTGCATTGTTCGTATCAAAGCTGCCGCTGCGATGCCCAAAGAATGCACCCACACCCATGCTGGACTCCAGCACATTGCCGCCCACGCAGCCCATGCGGGTCAGCGCGCGGTACATAGCATGGATAACGGCAGGCGGGGTATAAAACGCCGTTAGCGTAGATTCCTGTGCGGCGGCGTATTCCTCCGGCGTCAGCAGATCCTTTAGCTGCTTATATTCGCTGCGCCAGCTGTCCTTGTTGGGGTCAAAGGCATCGGCAAGACCGCCCCACCCGAGATACCCGGCCAGAACATCCTGCTCGGCTTCCGTGTCCGGTGTGCCGCGCTGCTCAATTTGCTTTAGTGTCCGAATTGCATTTAGGTTCGCAGCAAACTTGGCCTTTGTCCCTGTGGGAACCTCCGGCTCATAGGGTGCAAGATAGTTGGTGGGGTCATGAGCGGCGGACTCGTCGGTTAGAAAGACATTTTCCAGCGGCTCATGTTCTTCCACCTCGTCGAGGTCTATTTCCATGAGGCTGTCAAAATCGAGATTGGAGAGCAACGTCTGGTTCAGATCATCGAGCGAGCTATACCGTTCCTGCGCGTAGAGGGTATCGTCCACCAGTTTGGTGACGGTGCAGTTTTCCAAATCGGCATACACCTGAATAACATGTTTCTCATCCTCCGTGGTGGTATAGCCCAAATCGATGCGTGTCAGGTCCGAAAAGTCCGGCTCGGTGATCTCAAATTCGTCCTTGAGATAATCCTCAATGTAGGATAGCGCTTGTTCCGTCTGCGCTTGCACAAGGGCTTCGTGCTGCTGCTCGGAGAGCATCATGCCGCCGTTGCGCGGGTTGGCGTCCAGCTGCCGCTGAAATTCCTCCCGGCTGATGGCACGCCCAAACAAGGGGGCTTCCTCGTCCCGCAGATGCACGTCAAACTGCCCGATGCGCTCCACGGTGAACCGGTGGTCATCCTCCAAGTAGACAACGCTGCCCTCGGCGCAAATAGGCCTGTTTTCCGGCGCGGTAATGGGTTCATCGCGCACCGCACTGGCGGGTTCTCGCTGCTCAGCAGCCCATGCGGGATACTGCTCCAGCTCCTGCGGCGTCAAAAAGCGCTGCATCTCGATCAGATAAGCAATGCGCTTCCTCCGCCTGCTTCTTCAGGCTGTTGGTCAGCTGTGCCCAGCCCAGCGGGTTCGTCCTGCGGTCCGGCATCGGGGTGGCCTGCATCAGCTCGCGCAGGGTCTTGTCCACCATCTGCTGTGCTGTCCGTCCGATTCGGTTGCAGCTCGTCAGCAGCGTGCCCTCCAACATCAGTTGGTCGCAGAGCGTCGGCTCGTTCTGCTCCAGATATTCCAGACGCAGCCTCGCGTAGCGGTTCAGGTACGGGTTCGGCTGGTTCGGCAAGGAAAGGCTCGGAATCAGGTAGCCTTCGCGGTTCTTCGTGTACGTCATGATGTATAGCCTCCTCTCGGCTGTTCAATTGTGTTGGTGTGCTCTCATTATGGACTGGTTCGTGTGAGATTGCAATGTTGTCACGGCTCAGTTGCAGGGCTTCGCGTCCAATGGCATCCAGCATCGGCTTCGCGGCGGCCTGTACATAGCCGCCCAAGCAGAGTGAAATCTGACAGGTATCGAACTGGCTGACGCTTTGAAATGCCGGAAAATCCTCGTCCTGCACCGGCAGCCCAATCCGCAGCCGTGCCATGTAGACAGCGCTTTGTGTGACCAGTGCCTGCAAGAGCTGCATCTGCTCGTCAGGCTGCGCCCATTGCAGCGTGCTGTCCGCCACATTGCGTTCCAGCATACGGCGGGCACGATCTGCATCGTTGGAGACGCCCTCTTGCGCCAGCGCCGCCAGCCAGTCATCGGATTTGCCTTGCAGAAGCAGCGGGCGCGTTGTGTCCGTGACCTCCCACGGCCCGCCGGTGCGCGTCTGGCTCAATGGTGTGGTATCGCCGATGGCAAAGACCGGCTTTGTCACCGCCACGCCCTGTCGGCGCTGCAGCACGGTGATGCTTCTGCTGCCGCGCATGACCAGCCGGTTTGCCTGCTTGTTCCAATATTCCATGCTGGCGCAGGCCGCGGCGTCGGGCCGCTGGGCGTGAATCAGCAGTTGGTTCAGATAGGTGGTGTGATAGTTGTGGGCGGCAGTGTACAAAAAGCTCTGCCACGCCTGCGGCGATGCTGTGACACGCACGGCCTCCTGCTGAGCCAGCCGAAATATATCCTGCGGTTTCGGCATCTTGACACCTACCTTTCTAATTCATCTAAATTGTGCTCCTGTCGCTCAACTTCCATATCATGAAGCTCGGGCAACAGTCGGCTTACATCCTTGAAGCCAACGGCATCCACATACAGGGCTTCGGCTTTATCACTATGTTCCATCACGATGAGATCACTGACGGACAAAGACGGCATACTGTTAGCGCAGGGGCGGTCATCATAATTAAAATCCCGGAAGCACTTGTCCGGTGTGTAGTCCCGGGGCATGTTGGCCACATAGGCACAGCGGTAATCGGTGGCCTTCAGCTTGTTCTGGGCATAGTCATAATCTGTAAAGCGATATTCGCAGGTGTAATGTGGAATTTGATATATCAGCAGTCTGTCCAACTTATCACCCGGCTGCGGATACTCCGGTTCAACATAACAGCCTCTTTTGAAGCACTGATTTGCATACTGCTGGATGTGGCAGAAACGACTACCTACGTAAAAGTGTGTATCGTCAACTGTCTGCACATCTTTCACAAGCCGTGAACCGTCCGCGTAATTCTCAATGATACGCTGCCCGTTGCGCACCTGAAACAGCTGCTGCCCATCACGGTTCAGAAACCGTGAGAAGCGAAGTGCGCTGCAAAGCTCCGGTGCATTGGCCCACTCGGTTATGTGGATGTCTTTGCCAACATGTACCTTTGTGTGACTATTTTCTCCCGTGTAGTAGTGAGGCCGGATACGATCTACGCCAACTGCCGTCACAAGCTGCTTTGCCATTTCAATGAGCTGCTTGTCATTGCGATCTGCAAAGGGGCCGCGGTAGTCATCACACAGGTAATTGACGCCGTTCCGTACCTGCATGACGGTTACTGCACCATCCGGGTCACGGCGGTCAATTCCAACAGTCAGGCGCGGGTAGGGAAGATTGGTGCGCTCGTTCCAGGTGTACTCGTTGTTGTAGGGCATTTCTCTCAACTGCTTGTAGCGCTTCATCAAATCAACAGTATTGGAAAAGAACTCCGTCGGAGCTTGTTCTTCAAACTGCTGCGGAAAGACATGCGACATAAAATCGGGAATCAGGTAATATCTGTACTCTGCCATTTCAACGCTCCAGACTGGGTTGTTTTTCCGATACAAGGTGGCGGGAATTTCGTTCCAGAAGCTGCATGATGATTCCTACCATCTGTTCTTGTGTGTAGCCGGTGGGGAAGTAACGGGCAATTTTGCTGACGCTGATGGTCAACATCGGATCACGGGGTGGTACACTGGGCTTTTTAGTGTCCATAATTTCCAGCAGCTTGCCATGATCCAGCGCACCGTCCTTGCTGGCGGCTTTTAGTTTCTGTGCCTGCGACAGCGAAGGCGAGCAGGATTGGGATTCAATGTAATCGAGGAAATCATTCTGCTCGGTTGAGGTAAGGTAAGATAGCTCTACGGCGGGGTTGAATTTCAAACTGCCGTCGTCGACTTTCTTTTGTAGGTCGGGGACTAGGTTATTGAGGCGGATGAAGCGTTGAATGGTTTTATAGCCATCGGTAGTTCCTTCTGCAACCTTTTCAACCGATAACTTCTGGACAATTTGTCCAGAAGTTAAATCTGTCCGACTTCCTTGGTGTTTTATGGCATTTAGCTTCATCGCGTATGCTTTTGCCTTCTCCATCGGGCTGATATGCTCTCTCTGAATATTGGAATCGACCATATCAATAATCGCCTGGTCATCATCAATATCCCGCACCTGAACCTTGACCGTAGTCAGCCCGGCCCGCTGTGCTGCATGAAACCGTCCGTGCCCGCTGATGATCTCATACCCACCCTCGGCGCGGCGGCGCACGGTCAGGTTGGTGAGCACACCGTTCTCCCGGATGCTGTCCACCAGCTTCTGCATATCCTCATCGTCACGCACTTCAAACGGATGCCCGACGAACGGATGCAGCTCGGAAAGGGGCACCTCTGTGACCAAATCGCCGCTTTCCCGCTGCCTGTCAGCCTCCGAGGAAAACATATCATCGATTGAGGGCATCTTCATCGCGTTCAAAAACTTGTTCTTCGCGGCCATAGCCGGATACCTCCTTCGCAAATTCAATATAGGCCTTTGCACTGTTGCTTTTCGGGTCGTACAGAATCGTCGGCTCTGCGTTGGCCTGGCTCTCCTGTACCTTCACGTTTCTGGGGATCTCCGTTGTGAAAACGTGAATCTTATTGCCGTAGGTGCTGCGGACCTGACCGCAGTAGTGGTCGGAAACATTCGTGTGCTCGGTCATCGTCAGAAGGATGCCCTTCACCCGCAGTCCGGGGTTGATTTTACGTTGCACATTCGCAATGGAGGACGTCAGCTGCGACATGCCCACAACGGAAAATGGCTGCGCCTGCATCGGGATAATGATTTCATTCGCGGCGGCCAGCGCATTGGTCAGCAGCAGGCCAACAGAGGGGGAACAGTCGATCAGACAGTAGTCGTACTGGCTTTCGTACTGTTCCAGGCAGGCTTTCAGCAGCACCTCGCGGCACATCATCGTGCCCATGGCCAGCTCAAAGCCCGCCAGCCGCAGGTTTGACGGGATAAAATCCACCCGTGCGGCAGCCTCCTTGCGTCCGGTCTGGTAGACACACTCCCGATTTCCTATCGGCTTTTCGCAGGAGGTCTTCATCAGCAGCTCCGTAATGGTTTGATCAAGGTCCTTTTCCGGTGGGATACCGCAGTAGCAGGAAAGATTACCCTGCGGGTCAAAGTCCACCATCAGGACGCGGTAGCCCTGCTGGGTCAGGGCAATGCCGAGGTTATACGTTGTGGTCGTTTTCCCCGTACCGCCCTTCTGATTTGCGATTGCGATTGTTTTCATCTTGTTTCCTCCAAAATATCATCCATGCTGATGCAGTGCGCGCGGTATTCCTGCATGTACTGCACCAGTGTGTCGTTGTAATCCTTGCCCACCGGCGGCGGGCGGTCCTCCACGGCTTTGCCACTGCCCGCAAGGTGCGCAATAATGTCCTGCGTTCGGGTCCGCCCTGCATTGTCGTTGTCCAGACAGAGGACGATTTTACGGACTGCCGGGAAATACTTCAAAAACGCATCCAGCGCGGCATAGTCTGTGCCGCCCAGCGCCAGATAGTGGACGCTTCGCCACGGCCCGGTGTGCTGCATGAGCTTGAGTGACGCACCGGACATAGCGTCAATGGGAGCCTCGTATACCTCAACCGTGTCGGCCTTAGTGCTGGCCTGTATGTAGAACGGGTAAATCTTCTTACTTCGGGGAATATCACGCCGGAATTGCAGCTGCGTACAGCCACGCAAGCTGCCGCCTTTCGCAATACCCTCACCGTCGCGCCCGACAAATACGCAGTTTGGGTGATTTTTGAAGCTGGTCTGGTACAAAATGCCCTCCTTGCGGCAGAACGTCAGAACATTGGGGTGGATACAGCGCCCGCGCAGATACGCCATAGCTGCATAACTGTTTGCGTCTGGCTTGGGTAGCTTGAAATCTCGCGGCACTTCCGGTTCAGCGTGTGGCTGTGGCAGGCTTACAGGTTGAGAGGAATGAACCCCGCCGCCTTGGAGGCGGTTGACCTCCCGCACGGCCTCGACATAGGGCACCTTCTCGACGTCGATCAGATACTTCAGCGCCGTGCGCCCGCGCAGGCCGATGCAGTGCCAGCACCAAAGGCTGTCTTTGCTGATCGTCAGCGAGCTGTGTACCTTGTGGCGGTATTCCTTGCCCACGAGCTTTAGGTTGCCTGGCTCAACGAGTTTGAAGTAGGTCAGCAGGTCCAGCTCCTTCGCCCGTGCGATTTCTTCCTTCGTCACCCCGGCCATACTCTACACCCCGTATTCTGTTTTTCAATCTGTTTTCTGTATCGTTCTAATCAGTCTAATTACTATCAGTCTTATTTGCGTGTGATAATCACATCTCCAGAAGTGTGAAAATCACACTTCAAGAAATGTGATTTTCACATCTCTTAATTTATGACGAAACAGCAAAATTTTTCAGATAAATCAAGCTGGGCTTTCCCAGTCCCTGGCGCTTGCGCTCAATCAGACCTGCATCCTTTTCCAGCTCGAGCATCAGGCGGCAGGCCTTCTGGTTGGCACAGCTCAGGGCCTCCATGATTTCCTCGGTGGTGAAGATGATGTAGACCCTGCTCTGTTCATCCAGCCAATGATTCTTGACCGACAGACTCATGCGGTCCAGCAGGATACCGTACAGGACCTTGGCATCGGTGGACAGCGGTTTGAACTGCGGGTCTGTGAACAGCACCTTGGGGATGCGATAGAACGAGAACTGATCGGCCTGACTGCCGTAAAAGTAGTCAAATTGCATGGTTGCTTCTCCCAAAAGCGCGCACTCGAATAAGCCTGACAGAATACCGTGCTTTTGGCATCCTAACCGGGCCTTATAAATAAGGTTGTGTGTGGCATTTTACCGTTCCAGTTCCTGCTGGTTCTGGGTATGCTCGTGGGCATGGCCCCAGGTTTTCAGCAGAGAAAAGATCGTGTTCTGCATCTGCTCGGGTGTATAGCCGGGAGGGAAGAACCGCTGCACGTCAGATTGATTCAAGAAAAACTTCTGTCTTTGATTGGGTTTCTGCTCGGTAAGCAGGGTATGCAGGTAGTGCTCCGTCAGTGTGCCGCTCTGGCTCATCTCTTTAAGACGGCGGGACTGCACCAGAGAAGGCGTGGCCTCGCAAAGCTCCATCTCGGCCTGCAGCCACCGCTGGTGCTCCGGCGTCATGTAGGAGATCTCTACCGCGGGGTTGAACGCCATCCGGGATTCATCGACCATTTGCAGAATGGGGGAGATGAGATAGGTCAGGCGGATGTAGCGCTGTATTGTCCGCGCACTATCTGACGAGCTTTCAGCAAGAACTCCGTCAGTCCGCAACTTCGTGCCAAGTTGGCACGAAGTTGCCCGTCCCTGATGCTTCATCGCATCCATCTTCATTTTATACGCAAACGCCTTTTCACTCGGCAGCACATGCTCCCTCTGGATATTGCTGTTCACCATTAAAATGGTAGCTTCATCATCCGTCAGCTCCTGCACGCGGACCGGCACCTTCTCAATGCCCAGCTCCCGACAAGCCTCACACCTGCGGTGTCCGCTGATAATCTCATAGCCGCCCTCGGGCCTGCTGCGCACGATCAGCGGAACAATAACGCCGCTTTCCCGGATGCTGTCCACCAACTCATTCATCTCCATATCCTTGCGGACATGGAACGGATGGTTGGCAAAGGTGTGAAGCTGCGCAGGGGAGACGTTCAATTCTAGGCTATTCGGCATGATTTATCCCTTCTTTCCTTCCTTTATCAGTCATAAAGCAAAATATATTTATAAAATTCGTACATTTCTATTGACATTCTCGGTGCAGTCAGTTATAATAATCAAGCTGATTCGAGACAGCCCGGTTGACCGGGTGTAGCGCAGTTTGGTAGCGCGCT
>OGEO01000315.1_pt1 | contig 51059 bp, 39 predicted proteins | sample 1570661 | NCBI WGS metagenome assembly OGEO01 (sample SAMEA2582142, study PRJEB24529) | metagenome | biome: Human gut stool | place: China | collected 2011
TGTTTATCAATTCTATTGCGAGTCAGCATATGGCAGCAAAAGATGAGATAGAATTTAATAATCGTTATGCAAAGCTGCAGAAACAGATTGTTATTGAGATCACAGAAGAAGAATCTATTGATTATCATGCACTGGAAACAAAGAAAAATGCACCAGGATTTGAGGGTGCTTTTGCACTGGATGACTACGGAAGTGGATACAGTAACGAGAAGAGCCTTCTTGATCTGGCACCGGGTTATATTAAAGTCGATCTTTCGATCATTCGTGACATTGATACGGATCCGGACAAGCAGCAGATCGTAGAAAATATTGTTTCCTATGCACATCAAAGAGGCATGAAAATCATTGCCGAGGGTCTGGAAACTCCAGCTGAACTTTTGAAGGTACTGGAACTGGATGTTGATCTCCTGCAGGGCTATTTTCTTGCAAAACCGTCCGCTGTTCCGAAACCTGTCAGTGCAGAATCCGTTGCTGTCATAGAACACTTCCGGAAGCATCTTGCGTAATTCCACCTCTTTCTGCAGCATCATTTCAAATCACAGCATCTATGTCTGATCTGCTGCTTCGAAACAGGTACCAGTCAGCGACCCGGAGCGTATCTGAGCAATCATCCCTCAAAAAACATCCATAGCAAACCCTGCAAAAGCAGGGTTTTGTCTCCACTCTGAAGGATCCTTTTTTATACTTTTTTCATATTTTTCTCCTGTTCGTTCCTCCGCTTCTGTGCTATGATACCTTATAGCAATGACAAATCATCCATCGAAAGGAGTTTTTCTATGTGTACAGCAGCAACCTATCAAACACGCGACTTTTATATGGGCCGCACACTCGATTATGAATTTTCCTATGGCGACCAGATCACCGTTACACCTCGCAATTACCCGTTTTCCTTTCTTCATATGCCGTCCCTTTCCCATCACTATGCAATGATCGGCATGGCGTGTGTGATGGATGATTACCCGCTCTATTATGAGGCGTTCAATGAAAAGGGGCTTGGTATCGCCGGCCTTAATTTTGTAGGAAATGCCGTTTATTTCGATCCGAAACCGGAGAAAGACAATATCGCGCAGTTCGAGCTGATCCCGTGGATTCTCGGTACATGTGCTTCGCTTGCGGAAGCAAAAGAATCCCTCTCCCGTATCAATCTCATCAGCACACCTTTTAAAAAGAATCTTCCGCTCGCACAGCTTCACTGGATCATCGCAGATGCATCGGGTGCCATCACCGTGGAATCCACGGCGGACGGTCTGCATGTCTACGACAATCCGGTCGGCGTTCTGACAAACAATCCGCCGTTTCCAATGCAGATGTTCTCACTGAACAATTACCTGCATCTGTCACCAAAACAGCCGGCCAACACGTTTTCCAACCAGCTCGATCTTTCTACGTACAGCCGCGGCATGGGCGGTCTTGGACTGCCGGGCGACCTCTCGTCTGCTTCCCGCTTTGCACGCGTGGCGTTTGTAAAGCAGAACTCGATCTCGGGAAACAGCGAAACGGAGAGTGTCAGCCAGTTTTTCCATATTTTAAATTCTGTCGACCAGCAGAGAGGATGCTGCGAGGTGGCGGACGGAAAGTATGAGATCACGCTCTATACTTCCTGCTGCAATGCGACGCAGGGAATTTACTATTATACGACGTATGACAATCATCAGATTTCTGCGGTTGATATGCACCGCGAGAATCTCGATGGCGAAACGCTTCGCTGCTTTGCGCCGGTGACGGGCGAGCAGATCCATATGCAGAATTAGAAAAATCCGGTACAGAAATCTTTGAGGACCCCTCAAAAAAGATTCTGTATCGGATTTTTTCTACATCTCATCACATATTGTAAAACAGACGTCGCACCGGCTTCTTCTTTTAACCTCTTACTTGTTTAGTAGATATTATTTTACTTTCATTTTTTTCTGTCCCTTCCGGCAGTTTTATGATACACTTTTCGTATTGGAAAACCGATTTTTTTGAAAGGATTTTATCATCATGCAATTTTATCTCGCCCCGATGGAAGGGCTGACCGGATATGTGTACCGGAGCGCCTACCACAAATATTTTCCGGCGGCTGACCGTTATTTCACGCCATTTATTACAAATAAAAAGATGAGCTCCCGCGAGCGCAATGACATTCTCCCGGAGCATAACGAAGGGATGACGGTGCTCCCGCAGATTCTCACAAACCAGGCGGAGGACTTTCTTTCTCTGACAAAAGAACTGAAGGAGTACGGCTACGATACCGTCAATCTGAACCTTGGCTGTCCGTCCGGCACGGTTGTCGCCAAGCGGCGCGGCTCCGGACTGCTTGCGTGGCCGCATACACTCGATGCATTTCTCGATGAAATCTTTTCGTCCTGCGACTGCCGGATTTCCATCAAGACAAGACTTGGCACAACCGACACCGATGAGTGGGAGACGCTGCTTGCGATTTATGACAAATATCCGCTGGAAGAGCTGATTATTCATCCGCGGATTCAGAAAGATTTCTACAAATATACGCCGCGCATGGAGTGTTATCGGACAGCATATGAGACGAGCCGCCACTCGCTGTGCTACAATGGGGATCTTTTCTCAACCGCTGATTTTCAGAAGCTCTGCCATGATTTTCCCTTGACGGAAAAGGTCATGCTCGGCCGCGGGGTGCTGCAGAACCCCTGGTTGATCGGGATGCTGCGCAGTACAGATCCTGCCAGCAGTGAAAATTTAGCTCCGGCAGATAAGGAGCTGCTGCGCGCATTCTGCGAAGATCTCTGTGCCGGCTATGCGCGCGTTATTTCCGGGGATAAAAATGTGCTGTTTAAATTAAAGGCACTGTGGATTTACCTCGGAACATCGTTTACGAATCCCCAGAAGTATCTGAAAAAGATCAAAAAAGCAAATCGCCTTGCCGAGTATGAAGAGGCCGTTGATTCGCTCTTTCGGGAACAGGAGCTGATTTTTTAACCGAATCGAGCCGCGCAAGCCGCTTATGAACCTTCGCTTGATTTTTCCATCCTGTTCCGCACAGATAAAATTGAACCGCGTCTGATCAACGAAAACACAGCTCTCATCCTTTTCTCTTACCACACCGAATGCATCCGCCGTGAGGATGGCACTTCGTACGGCATCCGCGGACTCGAGACACAGGTCGCCGTCAAAGAGGACGAGAAATGGAAATTGCAGCATATTCATTATTCGAAAGAAGCATGAGCAAAAATACGCCGCAGATCTGATCACTAGACCTGCGGCGTATTTTTATGCTCTTTTTCTCCAACTCCCAAATCCGTTCTCTATTTCATCGGCAGCATTGCAAGCGTATCGCACTCTTCCTCTTCTGCTTCCTCTGCAATCAGATTCCGGATATTCTGCATACGGTTATCCAGCTCCGCGCTCTGTCTTGCGCAGTCGTAGAGTTCATCCTGCAGATATTTGACATGATTTTCGGGAATATTTTTCTTGTAGCGCATCTTGTGCTCCAGACTCGCCCAGAAATCCATCGCGATCGTACGGAACTGTACTTCCACGTAAACCAGTTTCTTTGTATCCTGTAAAAAGATCGGCACCTGAACGATCAGATGAAGACTGCGGTAGCCGCTCTCCTTCGGATGCTGAATATAGTCCTTCCGCTCAATCAGCGTAATGTCATCCTGTTTCAGAAAACTGTCTGCCAGCTTATAAATATCGCTTGGAAAAGAACAGATCACGCGCACACCGGCGATATCGCGGATATTTTCCTCGATAGACTCCAGTGTGACCGGGATGTCTTTCACGCGGATTTTCCGCATAATGCTCTCATACGATTTGACCCTTGTTTTGATTCCTTCGATCGGGTTCTGGTCATAGGAAAGCGAGTATTCCTGATTCAGCACCCGGAACTTTGTCTCGATTTCCATAATGGCGCACTGATAATACGACATCAGAAGATCGAACGGCTTTTTGTTCTTCTGCATCATCTCAATAAACTCATCCGATAAAAGATTCTGCTTTACAAATTCATCCCGTTTTGTCCCAATCAGGTTTTTTCCCTGTTTTTTTATTTCCTCCAGTACTTCGAGGTTTTTCATCATCCGTTTTTTCGTCCTCCCAAAACTGCGTTCTCTGTCCTTTATGCTATCATTTTAGGCCTGTAAAGTCAAATTTTTTCTTCTTTTACTCTACCTTCAGCATCCGGTAGCCAACCCCGATATGCGTCTGAATATACTGCGTCTGCTCTCCGTTCTTTTCCAGCTTTTTCCGAAGCGTCGCCATGAAAACACGGAGGGAAGCGATATCATTCTCCCAGCTGCTTCCCCAGATTTTCTGTGTGATAAACGTATGCGTCAGCACCTTCCCTGCATTCTGCGACAGCAGGCAGAGCAGCTTGTATTCGATTGGGGTCAGATGAAGTTCCTCTCCGTCAAGATATGCGCACCCCGCTGCGTACTCGATCCGCAGTGCGCCATTTTCAAAGACAGCCGACTGGACTCCATTTTCTGCCTGCATCTGGGACAGACGGCGCTGTGTGACTCGAAGGCGGGCCAGCAGTTCCTCCACAGAAAACGGTTTCGTCAGATAATCATCCGCTCCTGCGTCCAATGCCTCGATTTTATCGCTGTCCTCACTTCTTGCACTGATTACGATAATCGGCATATTCGACCAGCTTCGAATCTTTTCAATCACCTCTACGCCATCAATATCCGGCAGGCCAAGGTCGAGCAGAACAATGTCGGGATTATGTGTGGATGCCTCCATAATGGCACCCGCACCGTTCTTTGCAGAAATATACTTATAATCGTGTGTTTTTAACGTCGTAGTAATCAGGTTGTGAACCGGCGTATCATCTTCCACAACCAGAATTAATGTCTTATTCATTCAAATTCACCTCACTGAGCGGCAGGTTAAACCAAAAGCAGCAGCCCTGTGGATCGCAGTCATAAAGTGCTATCTCCCCGCCGTGCGCATTTACAATCGAACGGCAGAGTGCCAGTCCAAGGCCAAGGCTTCTGCGGCTGTCGCTTACTTTATTTTTCCCGGAATAGAACATCTCAAACACATGCTCTCTGGACTCTTTTGGAATCCCGGGGCCGTTGTCCTCCACCGCGATCCAGACATTTTTCTCCTCTTTTCTGGCTGTCGAGAACCCACTGAATGATTTCCTGTTCCCTTGGGTCAAAGATTTTTTCCGTCTTTCCTCCTGTCTGCGCGCTGTAAAGTGTTCCGCGGACAATTCTGCTCTCCTGTGCCCCTGCCGGTGCGGCCGTCAGATCCCTTCCCAGCAGTTTTACAAGCTTTGTCGCTGTAATATCAAAAATCTCCGACGCATCCTCTGCCTTCTGCAGAAGCTGGCTGGTATTGAAAAGAAGGTTCTGTCAGGAAGTAGTTAAACAGCACTACACTGATCACAGAACTGATTACGCTGCAGGTATAACCGCTGGTCAGAATTGACGTCATCATAACGCCGACCAGATATATGGTAATGATATTGGAATCCGGAATGATATGGATTTCCAAATCCGGCACCAGATCGGTCAGCCGTTCGGTCCATCCCCTTCTCTTTCGAAAAAATCCCTGATCCATCATGCTTTTTCCAATGACAATCCGCGTTACTTCGGAAATTCTCGCATATTCTGCAATCTGCAGGGCAATGTCCTCGCTGTGCGTCGTTACAATCTCCGCCCCGCTCTGTTCTGCCAGGCGGATATGCTTCTGCAGCCTTGCCTGATCCTCCGGCGTTTTCTCTGCCGGTTCCGCGGTCTGCACATACAGTGCTGTAAAATTAGCACCAAATGCCCGGGCCATCTGTGCCGCAGTCCGGATAAACACTCAAAAAGGACACCTTTTATTGTATAATTATGTTACCCCACAAACATACGAAAGAAGGTGTCCTTAATGAAAAATTAGCATTGAAGAAACTGCTAACTTATATGAAAAGTGTATACAAAATTCCACAAAAAATCAAGGGTTTATCCGATGAAAGAAAAAGAAAATCCATCCCGTTGTTTAATATCGTTATGCCAGTGCTGATTTTCCTGATGCTTCAGTATGAAAGTTTTCACACCATTTTTTCAGCGCCGGAAAGCATGGAGAAACGACCGAAAAACTGTATCCGTGGAAAAATCCCAAAAGTTGATGCAGTCAGGGATCTTCTTTCCCGGATTGATCCAAAAGAAATCGAGGAAATTCACGCGCAGACGATTGATGTTCTGAAACGCAACCGCGTATTTCGGGAAGGAACCATAGGCGGATATGTTGCGGCAGGGATTGATGGGGTGGAATTATTCAGCAGTACAAAAAAGTCCTGTCCAGACTGCCCGAGCCGGAAGAACGGGACGGGGAAGACAAAATACTTTCATCGAAGTGTGGTATGTATGACGGTAGGAAAATCGCCGCATGTGATCTTTGGGCAGGAAATGCTGAAACCCAGAGATGGTTCAGAAAAAGATGAAGGGGAACTGACAGGAGCGAAAAGGCTCATCCGGCATTTAAAGAAAAGGCATGGTCATTTCGCAGATGTGATTGTGGCGGATGCGCTGTACCTGAATGCCCCGTTTATCAATACTTTGAAAGAATGCGGTTTAGAAACGGTAATCCGTCTGAAAGATGAAAGAAGGCTTCTGTTTCAGGATGCGGAAAGCATGTTTCAGCGGGACGAGGGGAGAAAAAGGAGCTTCAGGAAGGGAAAAAAGAGTATTGAAGTCTGGGATCTTTCCGGATTTGAGATAGACTTTACCTGGACGATATCTTAAGCGGACTGAAATACGAGGATGGCCACTACGATCTCGTGAGTCTTTCCGACAAGGATTATCAGAAAAAACTGGATGTCCAGATTGCCTACTGGGATAAACTGAAAAATGAAATTCAGAAGGTCAAATCCGGAGAAAACGGAACGGCGGATCTGGTAGACATGAGCGAGACGTATTTCCAGATGGCAGATGAAACGGTTGCCGCAGTCAAAGTTTCCCGTGCCAACCGCCAGCTGGAACAGAAAGCCTACATCGACCTTCACACGGGACTGCCGAACAAGAGCAAGTGCGAAGAGCTGTTCCACAATGTGGAATTCATCAAAACTCCTACCGCCTGTATCGTCTTTGACATGAACAACCTGAAACGCGTCAACGACAGCCTCGGCCACTCCATCGGCGACCAGCTGATTCTGAACTTTGCCCGGCTGCTGCGAAACTCGATTCCCACGAAGCATTTCGTAGGAAGATACGGCGGCGATGAATTTATGGCGGTCATCTATGATGCAACCCGCGAAAGCATCACAGAAATCCTCACAGAGCTTCAGAACGAAGTCGAACAGTTCAACGGCTACGGAACCCAGTTCCGCATCAGCTATTCCCACCGCTTGGCACTTTCCACCGATTACAACGAATGTACGCTCCGCACGCTGTTTGACAAAGCAGATAAATATATGTATGAAAACAAGCAGCAGAGCAAGCAGGGACGCCAAGACTAAAGAAACGCCGGAACCGGAAATATCTTATCGCCGGTTCTGGCGTTTTTTCTTGCTGTTTCTCTTTTATTTTTTTGCAAACGCTTCTATCTGCGCATATCCCGCTGAAAAATCAATGGGTTCCTCCCGCAGCTTCTTTCTGACCGCATCGCGTCCTTCCTGATCTGCCAGCACTTTCTGGATTTTATCGGCAAACTGCATCACATCCAGCGGACAGAGATATCCGTTTTCCCCATCCCGGATCTGCTCGCGCATGGACGGAATATCGGAAGCGATGATGACCTTCTGCAGGCTTCTCGCCTCTACAATCGTAATCGGATAGCCTTCGTGACGGGACGGCTGGAGATACAGGTCGCAGGATTTTACGTACGGCGCAGGATTTTCGCGCATTCCGAGAAAAATAATTTCCTGCTCCACCTGATATTCCTTTGCCATGGTCCGCAGCTTGTTCAGATCTCTTCCATCACCGATGATGAACCATTTGAAGCGAAGTCCCCGTTTTTTCAGCTCCGCCGTAATCTGCACCGCAATATCATATCCTTTTTCTTCCGAAGCTCTTCCCACCGTCAGAAATTTCAGCTCTCCTGTGTACTGCGGATCGCTAAGCGGCTCCTCACTCCGTCTCTGCACCTGTTTGATGTCAATGAAATTCAGCAGAACCTCTGTCCGGTCCGCGAGTTCCGGAAAACGGGCAATGACCTGTTTTCGGACAGGCTCGGAAACACAGTAAATTTTATCATACTCCGGAATAAAGTCCCTGGTCCGGAACAGCCACCAGAGATTTTCTCCGTGGAACCAGACCGCTTTTTTCCGCGCATTCGTCTTTCTGGCTCCGAATGCGGTTGTGAACGCACCGAATCCGAAAAAGTCGAAAACAAGATCGTATTGTTTTGTTTCCGGCTCCACACACTCCAGAATCCGTTCATACAGTTTTCCATACCGTTTCTTTCCATACACGACGCGCATCAGAAATACGCCCATTCCTCTGGCATAGAAAGACCGTTCTGCCGGTGTCTCCCGTTTTCCCACAATCCGTTCCAAAGCCGGATGCGGTTTTTTGTTCCAGATCATCTGGCGCACTTCCACTTCCTTCGGAATCCGCTCCAGCAGAACGCCTCTTTTTTCGACCAGAAGAAGCGTTACATCTTCTTTTTTCTCCACCAGTTTCTGCAGCAGCGCTGCCATGGCAACTTCCGTTCCGCCCATGTCCATGGTACGTCCCAGCACCAGTATTTTACTCATTGCTTACCTCTCATCTGCTTTTTTCTCTGTTCTAACGCCAGTAGGCATCTCCCACATGCGCAGGATGACGCTGATCCTCCGGCGGAAGCTGATGGTAATCGCCGTACAGGGTGTGAAGATACGTCTCATATCCCGCCGGGGCATTGATCAGATGGCCTTCAAACGGAAGGCGCACGATCTCTTCGATCGCTGTTTTGGGAATCGCGTCCGACTTGCGGTAACCGCCGCACTGGCAGGCCACCCACTTTGAGTCCTCCGCGCGGTACTTTCTGCACTCTTTTTCCATCTCGCGCAGAATCCGCTCTTTTCCATAGCATTTCCGGATCGCCCATTTGCACCATTTTGCGAAGCTTCCTTTGTTTCCTTTTAAGGTTTGGCGGTAGGTGCGGAATGCATTCATCCGCTGGCTTTCCAGAAACAGCAGCTTTTTCCAGTGACGGTCGTACTCCGGTGTATCTTTTTCCGGCAGTCCGTCAAACGGGAAAATGTCGACGAAAAGACCGGTATCCACAGCTCCTGCCACGTGCTCCACAAGACTCGTTCCGGTGTGTACCAGCTTTCCGTATGCCAGTGTGAAACCCTTTGTATTATGAAAATTCATGACGCGGTACGGTGTATCCGTTTCGCTGTTTACAATCTGTTCCAGTTTTTCATAATCCGCTCTCGGCATCCAGACATCCACATCATCATCCCACGGAATGAACCCCTGATGCCGGATCAGCCCGAGCAGCGTTCCATCTGCTGCAAAATAGATCAGGTGATGTTTCCGGCAGACTTCATCCAGATACAGTAATATTCCAAGCGCAATCTCCTGTTTTTCTTTTAATTCTGTAATTTTACGCATAACGGCATTGCCTTTCTGTTTTGTTTTTCCCATCCATTATAAACACTCTGCCGGATTTTTTCAATTTAAAGTTCCTGCCGCTCCGGCGCCCGTCTGAAGATTCCGCACTGTTTTTATCAGTACCTTCATATCCACCGGTTTTACTATGTGTGCGTTCATGCCCGCATTGAAGGCATTCTGCACATCTTCTGAAAATGCGTTGGCTGTCATCGCAAGAATCGGGATTTTCTTTGCCAGCGGGTGGCTGCTGTTCCGGAATTTCGTCACAAAGAGAACCGATGCCAGGATCAGAAGCAGAATTACTGCCAGAATCCTCAGCTCCTCGACAGCGGTATCCTCGAACATCTTCGTTCCGTTGCTGTCCACCACATACGTCGTGCTCTGGTTGCTGAATGCACTGCTTCTGAAATACGGTGCCATCTCCTCCATCGAACGGATCAGAATAAAGTGTGTGATGATACTGCCGTCGACCACCAGCTGGCTCTGCAGTTTTCTGGCAAATACCATCTGGTTTTCATTGGTGATCCAGTCCGATGTCAGAAAGCTTTTGATATCCGCATCCTGCAGATCTTTAGATCTGTACCACACGCCCTGCAGACCCTCATCGGAATAATAGTATCCTTCCTGGTTCACGGCAATAAACTGGAGGTTTTCATGCGTGGAGCTTAATTCTTCCTCACGTTTTTTCAGAAATTCACACAACCGGCGTTTTACTTGATTACAATCAGATTCGGGTTCTTTGGGCTTCATCAACATCCGCAAACTGCATATTGCAAATATGCTGTTTTGACAGGCACTATTTTTGAAAATTGCGATAGTATTCGTTTATTCACTCTGCACAAGATCATATACATGGTATAAATGCTGTTTTTATTTTTCTTTCATATAATCCATACAATTTCTCGCATTCCATGCATATCCATCCTGCTTCGCCTGTATATAGCGGATATTTTCGTTTCTTACAATATTCTGTTTCATAATTTCCTACTAATTCCACAAGGTTATTGATATCCCTCATCTGCGCAGCAGCCATTCCTGTCATTGCCCACAAAAAGCCAGTTCTTTTTTTATTCAGTTTCTGCCACTGAAATCTTTCCGTAAACTGATCATATAATACCTTTTGCTTTTTCTTCTCTTTTACCGGAAATTCATAAATCAGCGGATAAATCTGAGCAACACCATCCGGATAAAATTCTGTCTGATGATACCGATCACTGTTTCCGATAATTCTCCATCTTTGATTCGCATCATCCCAGAATATCTTTTCTATCTGTTTCTGTATCTTTTTACGAATTTCACTGATCGCCTGCGTATCTTCCAGTCCTGCAAGTTCCAATTCATACAGGCCTTTCCACACTTCCAGATTATCCATCAGATAAACTGTTGTGTTTTCTTCTGAAACCTGTGTAATTCCATCCTGCATCAGGCTTTGAATCTTTTTTAATGCAAGGCTGATTCCCTTTTTCCAGTTTTCCGGCAGGTCTGTACTTTCTGTCTTTTCCAGATATTTTCCCATAAGAAAAAGGTACATACCAAGATATCCGTCTTCGGAATCAGCCTTTTCTTTATAAATAAGTTCCCCACCCTCTTTCCTGTAGATTCCCATTTTTCCATCTGTTTCCAGCAAAACCCCAGTATGCCAGTCCAGATACCTGCCAACAGCTTTTTGCTCTGTTTCAGTCATGGGGCAATTCTTTGTTTCTGCCAGAAGCCCCAGTGCAGCCATACATGCAAAGTATGGATTAACATCTCCGGCTTTACTTCCATTCATATAGATTTCGCCTTCAGGGCCCTGATTCTCAAGGATCCACTTTTTTTCTCTGGTCAGGACGGTTTCCAGCCATTCCTGCCGGACAGATATTTCTTTTCTCAGGTTCTGATAATAAGCAAACATAAACACAATGCACACAGTTATGCAAAATATAATAAGTTTCATCACGTTCTTTCGATGTTTTACTTTTCTTCTGCATTGATTGTGTTTATGCTCATGCATCTATATCCTCCAGGATTTTTCTGATTTTGATACTTGCAGTCCCATCACCATAAGGATTTCTTGCCTCACTCATCCTTCTGTAAATTTCAGGTTCTGTAAGAAGCTGCCTGCATTCTCTGTAAATATCCTCCATCTTCGTGCCTGCAAGCTTTAAGGTTCCTGCTTCCACACCTTCCGGACGTTCTGTTGTATCTCGCATGACCAGCACAGGTTTTCCCAGTGCAGGAGCTTCTTCCTGAATTCCGCCACTATCAGTCATGATCAGATAACTGGCTTTCATCAGGTTATGAAATTCTACCACATCCAGTGGTTCGATCAGGTGTATTCTCTCACATCCACCGAATTCCTCATCTGCGATTTTTCTGACCTGTGGATTCAAATGTACAGGATAAATCACCTTTACATCTGTAAATTCCTCTACAATCCTGCGTATAGCCCGGAACATATCACGCATGGGTTCTCCCAGATTCTCCCTTCTGTGTGCTGTTACAGCAATCAGTCTGCTGCCTTTTGCCCATTCTGTCTCCGGATGCTGAAAATCATTTCGCACCGTATAGTGCAAAGCATCAATTCCTGTATTTCCTGTGACAAAAATCTGCTCTGGATCCTTACCCTCTTTCAGCAGTGCATCCGCTGCTTTCTGGGTCGGTGCAAAATGCAAGCTGGCAGTAAGTCCAATGGCCTGCCTGTTAAATTCTTCAGGATAGGGAGATTTCATATTATAAGTACGAAGTCTCGCTTCCTATCTCTATTTTTGTGTATGCAATTTTTTGTTCCTGTAATAAGATATGCTCCCAATATAAGAATTTCTACACTGAGAATGTAGCGTCAAGTTAAAACATTTTGCTATCCGGCATATTTTTTTTTGTTGTCTTTTTTTTGATCACCCCATTTATTCCCAGTGTATTTTCATTGTCAGAGTACATACTAGCAATGTAACATCAAACAAAACAACAATTAACCAAGGAGGAAAATGATTATGTCAAACAATACTTCTTCTAACAAAGCAGCTGTACCAGAAGCAAAGGGCGCATTAAATCGTTTCAAATTTGAGGTTGCAAATGAGCTGGGTGTGCCGCTTACAGACGGATACAACGGAAACCTTACTTCCAAGCAGAATGGTAGTGTAGGTGGTTATATGGTAAAAAAGATGATCGAGGCGCAGGAAAGATCCATGTCCGCAGGACAGAGCGGCCAGAGTGGTCAGTACTAATTCAAAAAACGCCTGATTAAGTAAAAAAATACAGGGTATTACTTACTCCTCAACGAGAAGCAGGTAATGCCCTGTTTTGAAATAGATCTTTTTTGACGCTCTAACCTTCTGATCCTGCGTTTTCTATTATACGCTCAGCTTCTTCTCCATGATCCAGCCGCTGATTACATACAGCACTGCCGCAATGGCAAATGATGCTGCAATATACAGGACAAAAGTAAGTTCCATACTTTTCAGAACCGGAATGAGATCCAGCAGCTTTCCAATAACAGAAGATATTACCAGGAAGATAAGGAAGCCGGCGATGCCGCTGCCTTTTTTGCCTGCAAGGACACTGGCGGATAAGATCACGGACAGGTCAGCATTCACAATGAAGACGATCCAGCTTGCCAGAAGACCAAAGAAATAGAAAGCTGCTTCTGCCGGAGTAAAAGTCACGGACCAGTTTACTTTCATAAAGGAACTCACCAGATTGATCATCTCTTTCAGACCGCCAATGTAAAGAGTTGCAACTGTCACATCAATGGCTGCCAGCGATGCAAAAAATGCGCCTGCCATGATAATGGAAATTCCATTTTCCAGGATCTTGGCTCCCAGAATCTGATAGCTGCTCTTTGGTGTGAGAAATAACATATAACTCTGTTTGGTATTCAGGTCACGATGGAGAACATTTACACTCTCTATACCAATGTAGATAACACCAAATATTGTACACATGACCAGGAAAATAATTCCCATTGCCAGAATATTATCCTTTTTCCAAAATACACCTATTAAAAATGCAATTTCTGCAACTGCTGTGATCACCAACAGAACCAGTTTGGAAAATGCGGTTTTCCGAAGCTCATATTTCATCAACTTTAACATACTTCTTCTCCTCCATGTCCATAGATTTCACGGTATAGATCCACTACGGATTTGTGTTGATTAATCCGAAGCTCCTCTACCATGCACTGATTTGCCAAAATACCATCTTTCATAAAAATGGCTGCATCTGCTACACGTTCCAGTTCGTCTACGAGATGACTGGAAACTACCAGTGTCACATCTGGATCTATGGCTTCCAGAATGCTCTTCATGATCTGGTCTCTTGCAAGAAGGTCAATGCCGTTCAACGGTTCGTCAAGCAAGTACAGCCTAGCCTCCCTTGCTATGGTAACTGCAATTTTCAGCTTGGCCATCATACCAGAGGACAGCTTCTTCGCTTTCATGTCCTCTGTAAGCTCCATTCGGGAAATCATCTGTCTGTATTTCTCCATGGAAAAATCTTCGAAAAAGTCCTCATAATATTTTCCCACATCTGAAACTGTCATCCAGTTGTAGAAATAAGGCTCCGTGGACATATAAGCAATTTCTTTTTTACTCTCTTTTCCAATGGGAGTTCCCTGATAAAGGATCTCACCGTTGGTAGGCTTTACAAGTCCTGCTACCATTTTCATCCAGGTGGTCTTGCCGCTTCCATTGGGGCCAAGCATGGCGTATACAAGGCCTGGCTCCAATTGTAAAGATACCTGATTCACAGCAGTCTTACTGCCGTATTTCTTCGTTACTTCTCTGCTCTCTAAGATCATTTTTTACACTCCTCATCATTCCGACTGTTCTTTCTCCAGAAGTCCGATTGCCTGGGCTCTGGAAAAGCCAAGCTGCTCCATTCCTTCCAGGAATTCCCGGATCAGGGTTCCTGCCATCTCTTCCTTCAGCTGCTGTACTCTTTCCGGATCTTCTGTCACGAAGGTTCCCATCCCGCGTCTGGTAAAGCAGACGCCTTCCATCTCCAATTCTTTATATACGCGGCTGACTGTATTGGGATTAATGGTATATTCTACCGCCAGATCCCGCACAGATGGAAGCCTCGCACCAGGAGACAGCTTGCCTGTTACAATATCCTGCTTTATAGAATTTGCTGCCTGGAGATAAATTGGCAGCGATGAATTATATTCCATGGTTACCTCTCTTTCTGTATCACTGTCATATCTATATAGTACACTAGAATTGTATTTTCGTCAAGTGGTTTTTTACATTTTTTCACATAAGGAACAAAACAGTGTTTCCTGTGCAAAAAAAGAACATTGCATTTCCCTGCAAAGGAAATGACAATGTTCTCTTTTCTATTTCTTTTAGAATCCTTTTCCATTTTCTTCGTTTTCCATCTGCGCCTTGGCTTTTCGCCCGATTCCTGCATTGCTGTTCATAATGCTGGCCCTGGTGATCTTGTCGTTTCCAAATTTCATGCGGATGGCATCCATCGCTGCATCCAGCTTCTGGCGCTGTTCCTTTTTCGTACAGTCCTCAAACAGGGACATCTGTTCGAATCCGTCCTCAGTAAGCCCGGTAAGTGCCACACCGATCAGACGTAATGGCTGCCCTTTCCAGAACTCTGCGAACAGTTTTCTGGCATTTGCGTAGACTTCATCGGTTACATCCGTAGCACTTCCAAGCTTCATCTGATGGGAACGATTCTTAAAATCCAGAGTGCGGAAGGTGACAGAAATACAGGTACACTTCTTTCCTTTCCGCCTCATTCTGGTGGCTACCACATCGCATTGCTCCAATAAAATAGGCTGGATCTGCTCCATAGATACAATATCATCATTGAAAGTCTTCTCCACGCTGAAGCCTTTACTATCCTCCGGCACTTCCAAAACCGGAGAATTGTCAATGCCTCTGGCGTACTGGAAGAGCTGATGTCCGGTCTTTTCTCCCAGAAGTGTCTGAATAGTGGACTCCCTTTCCCGAGCTAGTTCCCCTATGGTGCGGATACCGAAATCAACCAGCTTCTTTTCCGAAGCTTTTCCCAGAAATAACAGATCTCTGATGGGAAGAGGCCACATTTTTGCCGGAATTTCTTCCGGGAAAAGGGTGTGCACTTTATTTGGCTTCTCGAAGTCCGAGGCCATTTTCGCCAGCAGCTTATTGGTGGAAATTCCCACATTTACTGTAAATCCAAGCTCCTGATAAATCTTATCCTTTATCTCACAGGCTGTTGCTATGGGATCCGGGTAGATCAGGGAAGTTCCAGTCATGTCCAGAAATACCTCATCAATAGAAAAGGATTCCATTGCAGGAGCATAAGATTTACAAATTGCTTTAAATGCCTGGGAATTCTTCGTGTAAAGGCGAAAATCACTAGGTACCACTACCAGATTCGGGCATTTTCGAAGGGCCATTGCCACGGGCTCACCAGTCTGTACTCCGTATTTCTTGGCAGGAATGGATTTCGCAACTATGATTCCGGTACGTGTCCTGGGATCACCGCCTACTGCAGACGGAATTTCCCGCAGATCCGGCTCACCTGCCTTTACTCTGCTCGCTGCCTCCCAGGAAAGAAAAGCGCTGTTCACATCAACATGAAAAATCAATCTTTCCATCTGATTCTCCTTCTTTCGTATTTTCCTTTATTTCCGAAAATTCTGTGATAGACTCAATATAGCACGTCAGAAGGAAATATGTCCAGATTCTTTATGTATATATTACGCAAATACGGTAACACAAAAAGACTGTAAAAGTTCTAAACTGGCTGTCATAGCGAAAAGCTGCTGCGAAAAAGGTCACCTTTAGTTCAGATAACTCAGAATATTGTCATTATCCAATGTGAACAGCTCCAATTGCGCGGATATCCATTGGATAAACGTTCTCTCTGCCAACATACTGGGAAATGTATTCTACATAATTCTCCATCTCATTTTCCGGTACAACAGCTGCAATAACACCGGCAAATCCGCCGCCATGTACTCGGCAGATACCGCCGCCGATCTTGTTCAGGAACAGCTGGGTAAGAGCAAGAACCAACGGGATCTTCTGCTCGTGGCAGTCTTTCATGCAGTAGCAGTTCTGGAGCAGTTCCCAGGACGATCTTCCGGATTCATCCATCAGCTTCAAAAATTCCTCGTAATCTGCCTTACCAATTGCCTCTGCTGCCCGTTCTACACGGGAAGTCTCTTCAAAGAAGTGAATGGAACGGAGAATTGCTCTGTCGTCCTGAATCTCGTTTACATGTGCAAGCAGATTTTCAAGAGTAGTCTCATGAAGAAGCTCTGCACCAAGTACCTTGGCTGCTGCTTTCATCTCACCTGGAATCTCAGAGTATTCCTGGCTGAGATCTGCATGGCCTTTTCCGGTGTTTACAATTACCAGTTTGTGACCAAATTTTCCATAGGAGAAGTCCAGCTTGCTGTATTTCAGATCATTTCTGTCTGCAAAGTCGAAGAGAACCGGACCACCAACTGCACATGCCATCTGATCCATCATTCCGGAAGCTTTATCCCAGTATACGTTCTCTGCGTACTGACCAATCTTTGCATAGTCTGTGTAAGTCATCTTGCTGTCGTTAAAGAAGTAATCGATGATTACGCAGATCAGCATTTCAAAGGATGCAGAGGAACTTACTCCTGCTGCTGCGATCACGTTGGTGCTTACATAGGCATCAAAACCAGCTGTCTGAAAGCCATTCTTCTTCGCACCTTCCATCATACCGGCAACCAGGGCAAAGGTTCCTTTCGGATAGTTGGCTCTGCTGATCTTGTCAAGATCAACTACGATCTCATCTCTGTAGCCTTCACTTGTAATGTGGATCACGTTGGTTCCATTCGGTGCAGCTGCGCCGATGGTATCCAGATTGATACTTCCTGCGATTACCTTGCCGCCGTTGTGGTCAACATGGTTTCCGATGATTTCTGTTCTTCCAGGGGAAGTAAAGAAATCTGCATGGTCATGTTTGTAGATTCTGGCAAAGTTGTCTGCTAGATTCTGGAAACGAGCTGCGCAGGCACTGTTCTCTCCATAGATTTTCTCAAAGTTTGCTTTTTCTGGTAAATTCATGGTCTCATTCTCCTATTTTTGTTAATATTGTTATAATTTTACATTCTGTACTCCAGCTGCCTCAGTGCATATTTTCCGCTTCATCTGTGCTTATCCGGATCTCTCATCAAGTTAATTTCATTTTACATGCATTTCCTTTGCATTACCTTAAATAACTTGCGAAAAACAAGTAATATATTGCGTTTTTATCTTTAACAGATGTATAATACAGGTAAATTTATGCGTTTTATTGTAGTTCTCTATTTTTGAACATATGGAATTCTATACAGTCCACAGGATATGAAATTTTTTCTCGGGAGGTTTGGCATGCAGATCATAACCAATCAGTTTCAAAAAGAATTAAAACAGCACGGCAATGAACAGTTTCCATTCCTGGTCAGCTACCAGAAACTTTCAGAATATGAGTCTGGTTCCTTTATGTGGCACTGGCACCCGGAAATAGAGATTACTTATGTGCAAAAAGGCACTATGTGCTACAAGGTCAACCATATGGTTTACCACTTAAAAGAAGGAGATATTGTATTTAACAACTCCGGTGCCCTTCACTCTGGCACAATGGAAAATCAGAAGGACTGCGCTTATATTCCTGTAACCTTTGATTCCAGGCTGATTTATGGATTTTTCCAAAGCACTGTCAACAGCAAATATGTAGATCCTGTCATTCAGGATTCTATGCTCCCTGCCATCTGTATCGACCAGAGTGAGCCCTGGCACAAGCCTTTTCGCGAATATCTTCTCCGCATTATTGATCTGGATGAAAAGAAACCGGATTTTTATGAGCTGGACATTACCATCTGCCTGCAATCCATGTGGCGGCTTCTTCTGGAGCATATTACCTACGAACCCCAGGCTTCCAGGGAAAACTCTCTGGAATACGACCGAATCAAGAAGATTCTGTCCTACATAGAAGAAAATTATCAAAATAAGATCACCCTAAATGACATTGCCGGACACATCCACCTGTGCGAAAGCGAATGTACCCGGCTTTTTAAACGTCATATGAATACTACCTTGTTTGCCTTTTTACAGGAATATCGGATCGAGCGCAGCCTGGAGTTTTTGCAGGATGACCAGCCTGTCAGCGCGGTGGCTGACAAGGCTGGATTTTCAGACCCCAATTATTATTCCAAAGTTTTTGCCAAAATAAAGGGATGCAGTCCCCGGGAATATCGAAACCATAGATTTTAAGTTGAACTGGTGGTTGCTAACTTATTTTCCAATTATTGCACCAATATCTGATATAATATGATCGGTGAACCGTCGGTGGGGATTCCTGCTACCCAGGCGGTTCCGGATTTAACCCTCTGTCTGTTAAAGCAGTACATTTCTTTAATACCGTAATTTACATAAGCAACATACCATATAAAAATTCCCATCCAGATAACAGGAAAATCTGAATGGGAATTTTTTATAGCATATTCTCTTTTTCTTCCGGATAAGCCACTCCCTCTGGAAGAGGATCCCACTCGTTCAGACCAAGGCTCTGTTTGAATTTCGCCTGTTCCAATGTAAGCTTCGGGGTATCCTCCTGCAGATATTCCATCAACTCATCAATTCCCTCTCTGGTCACATTATTCACCATAAAAATGCGTTCACATCCAGCGTTGATCAGCCATTGTCTCACCATAGGGATATTGGCATATGGTGAATCAATTTTTGTGATAATGCCAATAAGAGGACGAAGGATAAAAGAGCGGCAGCTTGCACCAAACAGATTAAATGGCTCATCTGCAGCCTGCACAATTGCCACCACATCTGCCTCAAAGGAAAAACATGCAAGTCCTACACTGAATCTTTTTGACTCTGCATACTCCCCCGGAGAGTCAATGGTATCGTCATTGGAATTGGTATATTGTGTTTTTATATAATGAAGCTCCTCGCCTTTTAGTGCCTGCGTCAGTGAGGTCTTGCCGGCCTCACTTCTTCCCATCAAAAAAATTTTCTTCATCGAATTGTATTTTCCCTGTTTTCAATAAACCTTACTTGTAAAAATACAGCAGTGCATTATTTTTACATTTGCATATCATAATATCGTATCCATAAGCTGCTGTTCCCGCAGCCATAAGGTATCTGTCAGCTTCTGTGAACCGCACATGTTTTAAAGCCTAACTCTCTGTCAAAGAAACGTACGACCTCTTCCACAGCAGTCTGCACCTGGGACAATCCTCCTGTAATGATCAGAGAACCGCAAAAACGATCCATAAACCCGATCTGTACATCTGCACTCTTCATGGCAACATCTGCAGCTACCACAACCGCTTCCCAGGGAGTAAAACGGATCAGACCAATGGATTCTCCTGTGTGGTCTTCCCCCTCATGAACTCCAATATGCAGTCCCAGATTTTCATAAATACAAGATTGGGAAGGACTGATCACATGGGCAAGACAAACTTCCTTTCCCGGTACACGCACACGAGTCATACGAAGCTTCTTCCCCTTCAGATGTTCATAATCATCATGGAATAGCATTTCCAGCAGCTCTTCCTTCGTTATTCGCTCCATGCTTCTACTTCCTATCGTTTCGTAATATTGCAGACCACATATCCCAGAGAATCCCGGAAATAATTTACGATCTCAGTCATTGCAGACATTACATCAGAAATCTCTCCTGTAATGATCAAAGTCCCTGTAAACCGGTCTGCAAATCCAAGATAAACATTACCGCTCTTCACCGCAATATCAGAAGCGATAACTGCGGATTCCGGAGGTGTCATATTCATGATTCCAATTGCAGAGGAACGATAATCCAGCTGCGGATTCAACCCAAGCTTCTGATAAATGATCGGTGCCGGTCCTCCCATTACATGGGCAAAAGTAATCTCCTTACCAGCCACAGTCTCCTGCACGATTCTGATCTGTTCTCCATGTTCATTCGCCATTTATATGAATGCCTCTCTTTCAAAAAAATATCTTCACGTTATATTTGATTTTACCATTTATGAGAGCAAATAGCAAGCAAAACCAACATATCAGTCAAAATTCCTAAACATTTTTCGAGAAAAAGTGTGGTTTCTTGAACATTATGGCATTAAATGCCTTTAAAATAGTCAAAAATAAAATAGTGACAGATAATCCGCAGTGTGATAAAATAATTTTCGCTTCCAGAGTATGTAAAAAAATGCAATCTGCAAAATGTGCGTTATATTTTGTGGGAATGATTTTTCAAACAGACTCTGACACACTCTAATATGTAAGTAATTTAGTAACACTTTTTATTTACGATTTCTATATTTCTCAATAAGGAGTTTTTTATGGAAAAAGATATGACAAAAGGCCGGCCTTTGCCGGTAATCCTGAAATTTATGCTTCCTCTTATTATTGGAAACATTTTTCAGCAGCTCTATAATATGGCAGATACGATTATTGTAGGACGCTATGTAGGCGCGGATGCCCTTGCGGCAGTCGGATCCACCGGAACGATCATGTTTCTTACTGTGGGCTTCTCGCAGGGAATCACAGCTGGTTTCTCCGTACTCACCGCTCAGCGCTTCGGTGCCAAAGATACCGAAGGGGTAAAGATCAGTGTAGCTAACGGAATTCTTCTTTCCCTGATTTTTACCGTAATCATCAGTTCTTTAAGTTTGCTGGGCATGCGCCCTCTTCTGAAGCTGATGAACACACCTGACAACATTTTTCAGGATGCATATACCTACATTATGATCATCAGCGCCGGAATCATCGCCACTATTTTTTACAACCTGTTTTCCTCTTACCTGCGTGCAGTTGGAAACAGTAAGATTCCGCTGGTATTTCTTGTATTTTCCGCAGCTTTAAATGTAATTCTGGATCTGGTACTGATTATCAATTTTAAAATGGGCGTTGCCGGAGCAGCATGGGCAACCATTATTTCTCAGGGCGTTTCCGCAATACTCTGTTTGGTCTACATCTATATACGTATGCCTTCTCTTGCCCCAAACAGAAGACATTGGAGGCTTCACGGCCAGGAGAGCCGTAACCAGCTGGCTATGGGAATTCCTATGGCATTGCAGTTTGCAATTACAGCTTCCGGTACTATGGTCATGCAATCTGCCATCAATCTTTTCGGTTCCGATGCCGTTGCCTCTTTTACGGCAGCCAGCAAGGTGCAGAACCTGGTAACCCAGGGAATGATGGCTATGGGACAGACTATGGCGACATATAGTGGACAGAACTTCGGAAAGGGTGATATCAAGAGAATCCGCCAGGGTGTTAAAGCGTCTCTGGAAGCTTCTGTTGTATATGCTCTTGCAGCAGCCGTGCTGGTTTGTATTCTTCTGAAACCAGCTCTTGGACTTTTCTTCACTGGAAATGTGGATATGAACAGCATGCTTCCATGGGCAAAAACTTACATTTATATGAGTGTGATCTTTTACATTCCTTTAAGCAGTATTTTCGTATTCCGAAATACCATGCAGGGCTGCGGATATGGATTCCTGCCTATGATGGGTGGTGTTTCTGAATTGGTTGCACGTCTGGTTGTAGCAATGATTTCCATGGCGGTAGGAAGTTATGCACTTGCATGCTTCTGTGACCCGGCAGCGTGGGTTACAGCAGCAGTATTTACCGGTGTTTCCTATCTTTTTGTCATGAAAGATATCCGCAGGAAATACGAAAGACCGGAAACTGCTACTTCCGAAAAATAATCATTTCGGATGCACATGGCAATCTTCTATGCGTTTCGTAAACGCCAAAAAACAAATCATATACTAAAAGGAGATGTTTCGATTATTTCGGACATCTCCTTTTATGGTTACCGGCCAGCTTTCTCCGGTAATTATTTTACAAAAGCTCACCTGCAAACAATAACATTTAATTGTCTAATGAAAATATATATTCCAATGGAAGCAAATGTATTTCCTCATATACTGCCTTTTTATCCTCTTCAACGCCTCTTCCATTTCCGCTTTGAGCTGGTACTTTAATACGAAATGCCGGCTGTTTTTTCGTTTGAATATAGTATTGTTCCGGGGTTCCCATTCCCTTAAATTTTTCCCTGGCCGATTCGGTCATCTGTTCCCTTTCCAGATGATAGGAAGAAGATTTCTGCATATGTCTTGCCAGCCGGTAGGATTTCGGAAGACTTCCCACTCCCTGCTGACAGTGATAATAAATGATTTCCCTTCCGGATTGAGCAAACGTCAAAAGTCCTCTTCCATCATATTCCTGAATGATCCGGATCAATGCCTTTGTCTCATTCTCGCTGGCTGGTTCCTCTCCCATACGTGAACGGATATAATGAACCGTTGGAAAATTATGTGAAATATCCATTCCACGGGCATTATATCCAAAATCCTCAGCAGGAATGCTTTGCATACGAAGCATTTGACGGTAAACTGGATTTCGAATAGCACCAAAGCCATTCTGGCGGATTTCATAACCATCCGGGTTTAGAATCGGAATCAGACAGATCCTTATTTTATCAAGGAGTTTTTTCACTTCATAAAATTCATCCAGCTTCCAGCCGCATTCGTAGGCCCTGCAGTATTCTCCTGCCATTTTCAGAAGAAGTTCCGGCAAAAGAGCCTGAGTTCCATTAATTCCAGCCACACAGAAGATCATCTGTGCCCCGGTGCCAACTTCCAGCATTGGGATCATTCTCTCGTCATGACTGTTTCCAATCACGCGAAACTGGCAAAAACTGCTGTAGCGTCCAGCTATTTCCCATAAAGAATAATATATGTTTTCAAATGACAGCGATGTTTGTACCATATCTGCATCTGTCGGTTGTACTTTCTTTTGTATATTTACCTTCGGCATGTCACTGACAGCCGTTTTATTCTGTGGGAACAATTCTTTTCTGACTGACAATACACTTTCTGACAACATATTTTACCTCCTGCAGCAGGAAAAAACTCAGGCGGCATTTCATCTCTAGAGCGTGTTTGAAAAATCATTCCAACAAAGTGTAACGTACATCTTGCAGAAGGCCTTTTTTTACACGCTATAGCCTGTCCCCCCGCTGCCTGTATTATTATATGCAAAAAGGCAGGTCAAAAGACCTGCCTAATGTATGTTTCTTATTATTTTGCTGTCAGAAAAACTTCTGATCAAAATGCATGGTTATTCATATGCCATAGATTTTCTTAGATTTCTTTTTTTCTCTTTCTGACGATAACATAACCTCCAGCTACCAGAGAAAGACTTGCAAGCATCATCATAGTGGCAATCGGGGAGTTATCGGCTGTTCTCGCGTTTGTTGCAGATGTAGAACCGGTATCGCTGTCTGTTCCGTCATGGTTCTCTGCATCATCGCCATCTGTTCCATCTCCATCGCCGCTACCTGTTCCGTTATAATCATAACCGCCGGAACCAGAACCGGCTGTTGCAGTTGGCGTGATTGTGCCGGATGGAGTTACTGTGAAGTCGATTGCCTTGGACTTAAATTCTGTAGGGAGAGCTTCCTTCACGCCGGTAGCTTCCCATTCGGATCCATTGTATATGTACTTCTGGAAGAAGATATACATTCTAAAGGTCTTCGCCTGCTTGATACCATTTACATTTCCGATAGACCAGCTCTTCTGATATCCGGTGTCAATGTTCTTCGCGGACATGCTCCAGCCATACGGGATCCACTTGGTATCACCTTTGATCGGGTTTGTATTGTCAGTTCCAGCGCCAATTACTGTGAAATTGTACATCTGTTTCGGGTAGAATTCCAGTGCTTTCTCAAGACCTGTTACCTTGCTTTCGCTGACAGACGGGTTAATGGTTGCACGAGTGGTTGGCGTCGGTGTAGTAGTAACCGGAGTTTCTGTGGGAGTACTTGCTTTCGCCTTTAATGTGAGTACAAGTGGTGCAACTGCTTCAAGTCCCTTGGAATCCTCAGCATATACAACTACTTTAATGGCTGTATCATAAGCTACATCTGTCAACTGTACGCTTGCAGAGCTAGCAATATCTCCAGAGCTCTTATAATTGCTCTTTACTGCTTCAAATCCAGGTGTAGAATCAGATTTCTTCACCCAGGTCACATAATATCTGCCTCCAACACCTGCATCATTGGTATGGAAAGTCAGATCAACAGTATGCTCATACGCCTTGTTCCAGGAAATAGAATCTGCGGTCAGCGTCATAGTACTAACAGGAGCTGTAACAGACTCAAGTGCTCCAGTCTGGTTGTTAATGGTATACTCTGTAGTGTCCAGATAATGAACATGTGCCAGAATATTCTCCATAGTAGTAAGTGCAGTACCATTCGCATCCGTACCGACCTTTACAATAATCTTTCCGGCAGCTGCGTCACTTCTTCTTACCTGAAGGTCTGCTGTTTCAGCAAGCTGGCCAATTGCTGCGATACATGCGTTATCACCGCCTAAAACAATACTGTTATCATTAAGACCATCGTCCTTGTTATCCTTTACAATTACGGCGCCGGAAACACGGATCTCGCCCAGACTGTAAATAGCTCCACCTGTAATTTCAGCAGCTTCATTTACAATACCTTCAGACTGGTTTCCTGTGATAGTACCACCTGCCAGTCCGATGCTTCCGCCAGAATTACAGATTGCAGCTCCCGGCGCACTGGTTCTGTTTCCTGTCAGAGTTACACCATCGGACAATCCGAAGTAACCGCCCTCCACAGAAATAATGGAGCCTGTTGCATCCCCCTGGTCAAGTGCTCCTGTTACAGTCAGACTTAAAACAGTCTCACCCTCCTTGCCTGTACCAAACTGGAAAGAAGTGGACTCATCTTTTACTTTAAACATATCTCCTAAAAATCCGGCTGCACGTTTAATAGTAGTTCCATCCGCAGCTGCTGCAATAGAGATATTCTTATTCTGATCGATCACAACAGTCTCACTGATCTCTACAGTTCCGGTTACAAGGATCTGGGTAACTTCACCATCCTTGCCAATATTAACCGGTGCTGCCGCAATTGCCTCTGCTAATGTGGAATAGGATGTCTGGGTTCCATCTGCTGCCTTCAGGATAATCTGACCAGTGGTCTCAGGAGTAGGGGTAGCACTCTCCTCTTCCTCCAAAGTCAGCTCAGCAGTATCTCCGCTGTTAAAGCCATCATCCACAACCGCATCCGCTGCCTGAGCTGGTTCTGCTGCCGGTGTGTCTGCAGCTGCCTGGGTTGGTTCTGCTGCCGGTGTATCTGCAGCTGCCTGGGTTGGTTCTGCAGTCGGCGTATCTGCTGCCTGTGCAGGTTCTTCCACAGGTGTATCTGCTGCGGCATCTGAAATATCCTGCACTGGTTCAGCTGCTGCTTCTCCTTCTTCTGACTCTGCGGAAACAGCTACTGTGTCCTCTATTGTCACGGTCTGGGTATCTGCCTCTGCAAATGCCATTGTCACCGGAGACATTCCGGCTGCAAGGCTTCCCGCCATAATGAATACCAAAAGTTGCTTTTTCTTCATTTTAAAAAGTCCTCCTTATAAATGAGTCCCCCATATTAAATATTAACATCGAAGTCTAGTATAACATATCTCGGTTCAAAAATCAAACCTAAGGACGAATCTGTCCGTTTCCATAAATGATATATTTTGTGGAAGTAAGTGCCAGAAGTCCCATGGGGCCACGGGCATGAAGCTTCTGGGTGCTGATTCCGATCTCGGCACCAAAACCAAACTCAAAACCATCCGTAAATCTTGTAGAAGCATTCACATATACAGCAGCTGCATCTACTTCATCCAGGAATTTCTGGGCATTGTTGTAATCTCTGGTAATAATTGCCTCTGAATGGCCTGTATTGTAGCGATTGATGTGGCGAATCGCTTCATCTGCAGATCCAACTACTTTTATAGAAAGTATATAGTCCAGATATTCTGTACCCCAGTCTTCCTCAGTGGCAGTGACTGCGTCTGGGATCAAAGCCTTCGCTTCCTCGTCAGCACGCATCTCCACATTCTTTGTCCGAAGGCGCTCTGCAAGAACCGGAAGGAAAGCATCCTTCACTTTCTCATGCACCAGAAGAGACTCACAGGCATTGCAGACACCCACCCGCTGTGTCTTGGCATTCATCACAATGTCTGCCGCCATCTGAAGATCTGCGCTCTCATCCACATAAATATGGCAGTTTCCGGTACCAGTTTCGATTACAGGAATCGTGCTGTTATTTACTACTGCTTTAATAAGACCTTTGCCTCCTCGTGGAATCAGTACATCCACATATTCATTCATCTTCATGAATTCTCCGGCAGTCTCTCTTGAAGTATCAGAGATCAGCTGGATCGCATCTTTCGTAATTCCATTCTCATCCAGGGTTCTGCGGATGCAATCCACAATAGCAGTATTGGAATGGATGGCATCACTACCACCCTTTAAGATCACCACGTTGCCAGTTTTAAAGCAAAGGGCAAAAGCATCTGCTGTCACATTTGGTCTTGCCTCGTAGATGATTCCGATCACTCCAAGAGGGACTCTCTTCTGTCCAATGAGAAGTCCGTTGGGACGTTTTTTCATCCCGGTCACTTCCCCGATAGGATCTTCCAGTGCCGCAACCTGACGAAGCCCCTCTGCCATGCTTGCAATTCTGGCTTCTGTCAACATCAGACGGTCCACCAGTCCTTCTGGCATCTGATTCTTCCAGCCATTCTCTACATCAATGGCATTTGCTGTAAGAAGTGCTTTCGAATCTGCAACAAGGCTGTCTGCAACAGCCTCCAGAACCTGATTTTTCTTAGCTGTATCAAGGTTTCGAAGAACGATTTCTGCCTCTTTGGCATTCCTGCCAAGAGTTTCCAGCATTTCATTCATTTATAAGTCCTCCCTCCGGTAAACTTTACTCTGTGTCACAATGATCTGAGGACAAATGTCCGTAGGTTCTGTGGGCACCAGATCAAGGATCTGAAAATCAAAAGCCACTGCCAGTCTGGTAATATCAGGATGTTTTTCTAAAAAGCGGTCATAAAAGCCGCCGCCATATCCCACTCTGTTGTTCTCAGGATCAAAAGCTACACCAGGCATGACCATAAGAGCATCCTCCCACTTCACGATCTCGCCTCTGACAGGCTCCGGAATTCCAAAATATCCAGGCTCTAGCTGAGAAAAATCAGTAAGGCGGTAAAAAATCATATCCTTTCCCACAACCTTCGGGACTGCCACTTCTTTTCCTGCTTTCCAGGCTTCCTCAATGATATATCTGGTCATTACTTCATGATTGTAATCTGCATAAGCCAGAATATGCTTAGCCTTCACAAACTCTGAGAGTTTCAGCACCTGATCTGTAATCTGATGGCTCCATTCTTCTACCTGCGCATCGCTGCACTGCTTTCTGGCTGCAAAAATCTGCTTTCTAATGAGTCTTTTTTCTTCCATATCTTTCTCCAAGATTCACAACCGTACCATCGGCTTCCTTTACATCAATATTATCCAGCTGATTTCTAAGGTTCATCTTAATGGTGGCAATATACTCCTTGCGCAGCTCTGCCTGTTCTTTTTTCTCTTCTTCTGTAAGGCCTACACTCTGTGCCTTATGGTGAAGGGTGTTGATTCTGTCGATTTTTGTGCTGTCCATAATATACTCCTCCTGCGAATGTTCTGTGTAATTTTAATTTATACAAAAACTTAAAGCAATTGTAACTGTGAAGATACTGAACAGTTACAGCAATTTTTCAATATAATCGATCAGGAAAAACTCTTCCTTTTTCTTTCCAACAAACAATGTACCGCAGGGGTCGCCCTCCACAATGCGGTGAATATTATGAAAATCGCCGCCATTGGCAATTACCATGTCGGTACCGGCAGCTGTGGCAATTCTGGCAGCTGTAAGCTTGGTAGCCATTCCTCCAGTGCCCACTTTGCTTCCGGAGGAGCATTTTCCCATGTTAAGAAGTTCATCGTCCAATGTTTCTACCGTGTCAATAAATTTCGCATCTGGATTTGTATTCGGATCATCTGTAAAAAGTCCGTCTATGTCTGACATAAGGATCAGAAGATCTGCCCCTATAAGAGCAGCTACCACTGCAGAAAGGGTATCGTTGTCTCCGAATTTTTCCAGAGACTGAAGCTCATAGGTGGAAATAGAGTCATTCTCATTAACAATAGGGATCACACCCATGGATAAAAGCTCATTAAACGTGTTCTCTGCATTTTTGCGGTTGGCGTTGTTTACCATGGTATTTTTGGTCATCAGGATCTGACCTGCCATCTGATTGTATTCTCCAAACAGCTTCTGGTAAATCATCATAAGTCTGGCCTGTCCAACCGCTGCACACGCCTGCTTCTGACGAGGCTCCTGTGGCTTCTCTTTAAATCCAAGAGCTGCTGCTCCAACAGCGATGGCTCCTGAAGATACCAGAACCACATCCTTACCCTGATTTCGAAGATCGCCCAATTCCCTTGCCAGAATCTCCAGTTTCCGAAGATTCAGCTTGCCAGTTTCAGCATGGGTAAGAGAGGAACTTCCAATCTTGATTACAATACGTTTTTTATCTTTCAGTCTTTCCCGATCATTCATTTTATTTGTCAACTCCGTTATTATGTTTCCATGTAGTTTTCATACATATCAATTTCTTATCTTACATCATTTTTTTCATTTCGTCCATGGTTTCAGGTAAACAGTTCTTAATTTCAGAAAAATTTCACATTTTAACGTGTAGAATTATTGTTTCTGTAAAATATTGCATAGTCTGAAAGAGCTCTACCGTGTTTTGATCGTCCTATCACTTTTGCAAATCAAGTCAAAACGCGTTCATTTGCATCATGCGCTCGTGCAGACAGGCTCTAGAGCATGTTTTTCACGTAAATACAAAAGAGGAACGCCTTATCTTATGACGTCCCTCTCCATTTTTAATTTATTTTACTGTAAAGACACAGAACCTACAGAATCATTCAGCACGATCTCGACCCATGTTTTTCCAGGATTCAGCTGAATCTCCTGATTATTGGAATCATAATAATGAGTGATTCCCCACTGGGAATCCTTTGTCCAGTGGATGTCGATTGCCTTGCCTCTGGTGATGTATTTGCCCTCACCTCCGGACTGGGTATCTACGTTCAGATAACCATTTGGATCATATGGAACATAGTTGGAATACTGTAAAATAATATTCTCACATGTCAGCTGATTACCTGTGTTCTGGTCAATATGCGGTGCATTAAACTGGAAGCGGCTGTACTCCTTAGTCTCTGCATTGTACTCAAACCACGGATGGTTGTAAGCGAAATTATCAAGCTTCACAACATTTGCAGAAGCTCCGTCATCCAGGGTTGTCTCAGTTCCTTCCGGTGCAAACTGGAAATGACCATTATAGTCCTCTTTATAATCCTGGCTATAGCCCTGGCTCTGGATTCCTGCCTGAAGATGGGAGAAATCAGTGTAAGCATTGTGCGGTGCTACACGGTCTGTGCTGCGATAGTAAGCATTTCCAAGTGTAAGTCCGTTCAGATTGTCGATCAGGTGCTGGTCCAGATACTGAAGTGCATATACAGCCTGTCCATAATGAGAATAGATGGCATCATACTCATTTGCATAGAACAGGAAGTAATCACGGCAGCTTCGTACAGAACCGATCCTTGGAATATTGTCATAGTCCTCGATGATTGCCATGAGACGGGTGATGCTTCCCTCTACCGGTGCTTCATAAATAACTCCTGCGTTTTCAGTTCCGCTCTGTGGAGCGCCATTGGTATCGTTGCCAAGCATAACTGCGATGGGACGTCTGTGGCCAATGCCGACAGATACATCCTCTCCGGTAAGATAACTCTTCACGGTATCTGTCCCGGCTTCCTCTGCCTGTACCGCTACTGTGGATCCTGCAAGTGCGCAGGAAAGCAACATTCCTGTGAGAAGTTTAAATATTTTTTTCTTCATGTCTTCTCCTCCTTATGCATATATATTTAACCTTCTAACTGAACAGAAACTGCAGAAACCGCCACTTATAAATACATCCGGAATGGTAATGCCACCGGCTGATGACATCACCTTATATGAAAATCAGTCGCTTTGCAACTGCCACCCGGAACTTTCATAGTAACTTATTCACGGCAAACAGCAAAAGCCTCTCCAGCTATAGGGTCATGCACAAAAAAATTTAACGGGTAATTCCAAGTTCCTCCAGTGCCTTCGCCTGGCGTGCTTCCATATCTGCTGCTTCCTCCGGAGTCATGTGATCGTATCCCAGAAGGTGAAGCATACTATGAGCAACCAGAAAGCAAAACTCCCTCTTTACACTGTGTCCATACTCTTCTGCCTGGGCAGCAGCACGCTCTGCGGAAATCATAATATCTCCAAGCAGCAGTTCTCCACTGTCAAGATCAAAGCAGGACTCATCATCCTCAGCTACAGAATAATCTGCCGGTGTCTCAAATGGCAGCATCGGAAAAGAAAGAACATCGGTGGCTCTCTCAATGCCGCGGAATTCTGTATTTACCCTTTTAATCTCTTCATTATCTGTGATAACCAGATTCACCTGTGCATCCCATGGACACTCCTCCATGTCAAGCACTTTCTCTGCAACTAATTTAGCAAGAGACGGACAGTCAAGTCCAAGGTCAAAATCGGTCTCGCATTCATATTCTATTGTTACCAAAACTTATTCCTCCTGTATGACATCAGCCTGTGACTTTCTCATAGGCAACAGCATATATTTAATTTACTATTTTATTTAAATTATTCTGTAAAATTCACTTTCCGTTTCCTAAGTTTCAGCTTAAATTATCAGATTCTTTCGTTCTGCATTAACGGCTTGTCCTGCGAGCAGCACGCTTCTGTGTTTTTTCCAATGCCTTTGCCTCTTCTTTCTCAAATGCCTTGACAATATCTTTAACAATCTTACAGCGGACAACATCACGGTTTGTCAGTGAAATCGTAGCAATATCATCTACATTTTTCAAAATAGAAGCGCACTTCTGAAGCCCGGAATCTGTCTCTTTGGAAAGGTCAATCTGCGTCACATCTCCTGTCAGGATCATTTTGGAACCGGTACCGATACGGGTAAGTGCCATCTTCAGAATTGGAAGTGTGGCATTCTGGCTCTCATCAATAATGATCATACTGTTATTCAAAGTACGTCCTCGCATATATGCAAGAGGTGCAACCTCAATGATTCCCCGTTCTCTTAGCTTCGCAGCCTGATCCGGCCCGAATACGTCATTTAATGCGTCGTAAAGGGGCTTCAGATAGGGATCAACCTTCTCCTGTAAATCTCCCGGGAGGAAACCAAGCTTCTCGCCCGCCTCAATGGCCGGACGGCTTAAGATAATTCTCTCGATTTCATCATTCCGGTACAGCTCTGCTGCATAAGCAACTGCCAGGTATGTTTTACCTGTACCGGCAGGTCCGATACAGATAGTAACTGTATTGTTCTTCAAAGCAGTGATATAATTTTTCTGTCCGATTGTCTTAGTCCGAATAGGAATATTCTTATAATTCAAAGTCACTGCATCACCAAGCACTCTGCGGGTGCTGTCTGCAATACCGTCTTCGTTGTCATCCTCTTCCTCTGTCTCATCCAGGAAACGATGGATCATATCCACGGAAAGCTGCTGCTGTTTTCCAAGAGCCTCCTGCATCGCTTTAATAATATTCACTGCTGAACGTATCCTGCCGTCATTTGTCCCACTTATGGTAATGCAGGAATTCCTCTGGGTAATGGATACACCAAGGCGATTCTCTATCACCCGGATCAGCTTATCATTGATTCCAAAAAGCTCCTGTAAAATGTCTAATGAGTCAATCTCTATATTCGCGGATTTCAAAAACTGCTCCTCCTTACTACTTGTTATAATCTGATTTATTTCCAGATCTCTTATCTTGTTTCTCATCTTTTTCTCTGTTTTCCTGAGCATTTTTTTCTCTCAGCTGCCGAAGAGCCTCTCTGATTGCAGTCTCTTCCTCTTCCTTTGCAATTTTTCGCGCAAGGGATATGGTCTGTACAAAATTTGTCAGCAGAATGACAGCTAGCGGCACCAGTATAACAGGAATAAAGATAAGAGGATTTGAAGCCAGTCTGGAAATCTTTCCCAAAAGCACAGATGACCAGATCACTTTGCCAATAAGATATTCTGATTTGACTTTATATGGATCTGCAACATTATTTCCGTCTCCCTTGGTTGTATAAATATACTGGTCTTCATCTTGCTCAATTTCCACCACACGGTGTGTATTAACAGCTCCATCCAAAGCCGGATCTGAAGAGTAGAAGGAAATTATATCACCTTTCTGAATCTCAGACGGATCCGCCTCTTTCACAACAATCATACTGTCTATATCATAAGTAGGTGCCATACTCCCTGTGGTGATCCTAAATAAGGTAAAGCCAACTATACTTGGCGCTTTCCCCGGCTTCGTCAGCAAAACCACAATCAGCACGAAAACAGCTGCTGCAATGATTAAAACAGAAATTGTATTAATAATACCATATACTAATTTTTTGATCATCTATTACTTGTCATCCTCTTTAGCTTTACGATCACGGCGCTCCTGCAGTGCATTTACAATATAATGGGACAATGTATTTGACTGCATCTTTGCAAGAGCCTTATCCTTCTCACTTAGTGCTGCGTCAAGCTGTTTCTTCACTTCATCAAGAGATTCCTGAGACTGCTTCTTAATCCTCTCCACATCTCTCTGCGCTTTCTTCTGTGCTGAATCTACTTTATTTTTGGCATCCTGCTGCGCTGCCCGTACCGCCTGATCTGCTTTCTTCAGAGTATCAGAAATGTCTGTCCGTGCTTTATTTCTGGCCGCTGCCAGTTCCTTCGCAGCCTGGCTTTTGGCCTGACGGACTTTTTCTTCCGCCTCTGCTCTGGCTGCACTTACCAAACGGTCAGCCTCCACACGTGCCAGCTGTTCATTCTTTTCCAACTGATCCACACGCTTCTTCTCGCTGGCAATCCTGGCTTCGGCTTCAATTTCCCTCTCTTCTGCCTCTTTTAATGCTTTGCGGATTTCTTCCTGAACAGACTGGGCTTCTTTCAGATTCTCCATGCTATCTTCCAGCTGAATCTCAAGAGTGGTTTTCTGAGCTTCCAGCTGGGATTTCTCATCTTCCAATGTATCCAGCTGATCCATAAGAGACTGCATCTGCCATTGAAGATCATTCAGAGAATCCTCCAGCTGGGATTTTTCATCTTCCAGATCTCTAGAATGGGCTTTCTCCTGCGCCAATGCTGCCTCTGCATCCAACTGAGCCTGGGTCACTTCCTCGATAATGACTTTGCGTACCTCTACATCCGGAATATTGTAATCATCTACAATTTCCTCTTTAATTTCCTTAATGAATTTCGGCTTCACCGGCTCCGGATGCTTGGTGGCTATTTCTGACATCTTTCTCGGATCTGACTCAAGAAGACTTTTGAATACAGTATAATTCGTAATTAAATTTGTATACATCTGGAGCAGATACTCTTCATCAAATTCCAGAGCAGAATCCTGTTCCTCAATGGTGTATCCTACTTCATCATAACTCTCAATAAACTGCCAAAGCTTATAACAGGTACGATAATCAGGATCCTTCATCATAAGATTTGTACGCTGGATCGGACTGTGTACCTTAGAACAGCCATTCATAATATCACAAAACGGACTGGTTCTTAAAGTCCTCGCCATCCTACGCACACGGTCGATCCTTTTGAAGACATCCATATTGTCGCTGTCATTTTCAACAAAACTCTGGCGATTTTTAATGGTCATCTCTATTTTGTAAGAGATTTCCTCATACGCATCGTCTATTTTGCTCTCCATGCTCATAGTATTGCATGTTTCATCTCCTGTTGACCAGAAGATTACATCTGTACGCTTATCAACAAAAGCAAACAGGCGCTGAATCAGATGATATACAAAACGATTTTCGTATAAATCATAACTTTCTTCTGTTGTAACATTAAGAATATGTGTGGGCTGAATATCACCATGTTCATCTGACGCAATAAACTGAGTATTCTGACTGAGATGCCGTACACTATCCGCTGTTATTTTTTTGGCAAGGGCTACCGGCACAACTTCCTCTGCTGTAGCGATAAATCTTCTTGGCTTATCGACAATGTTAAAAATGGATTCAAGTCCCTGTTCCACAACGGTAAGCCACTGTTCATCTACAACTTTATGAAGAATCCGGTTCTTCTGCTGTAAGGTATTCTCTCCGGCCTGAACCATTTCAAACAAATATTGAAAATACCGGTCCTCTTCCAGAGTCTCTCCTACCTGGCTGGTATATTTGGCATACAGATCACCTATGGTATTCGCCATGTTCGTTCTCCTTACTTTAAAATAGTATCAGGGCCAAAAGACATTCACACCTTCTGACCCTTGCATTTTTAATACAGATTCTGGATTCTTCTAAGGTAAGACTTACTGTCTTCCATTCCAGCTTTTCCAAATGTCTTTTCAATATAATTAATCAGACCTGTAATTTCATCCCGTACAAAATTTACATTCATGCTTTCAAATTTCTTCAATACCTTACGGGCTACAATATAGTCCATGCCATCAAGCTCGGTGCCGCCACAGGCAACATAAACAGGAATGAAGTCATACATCTGCTTCATAATACGGTTACCAAAAGAGAGTTTAAAGCGAGTAGCCAGATAGCTATCCAGCTTCTGCATCTTATCCAGAAGCTCCTCACTGATAGGATATTCTGCTTTTGCTTTCTGGAAAAGATATTCCAGATGCTCAGCAGTAACATAACAAGCTGGCTGCGGTTCACACTCAAACTCATCCGCGCGCTCATTCAGCTCAATAGGCATAGCACGGTCATATACTTTATCGGTGACCGTAAATGTAGAATCATCATTATTCGCAGTACCAACAAACCAGGTGGCATCAGAGACATGGATCTTTCCTCCATCCATTTTCACCGGATCTCCATCCCATGCAGTAGGTACCAGGTCCAGTACCCACTCGTCCTTACTCGGCATCTCAAGTACAGAAAGCATTTCTGCAAAATAATATTCAATACGGGCAAGGTTCATCTCATCCAGTACGATCAGGGTAGGTTGTTCACAGTAATTGGCTTCATATAAAGCTCTCAGGAACTCTGTCTCATTAAACCGCTTTGAAAACTCATTAAAATATCCAAGCAGCTCACTTCTGTCACGATAAGAAGGCTGAACAGAAACGATAGTGGCAGGATTGTAAAGATAACGGCTGAATGAATAGGGAAGACTGGTCTTACCTGTACCGGAAATACCTTCCAGAATCAGCAATTTACTTGCTGCCATGCCGGCAACAAACCTGCGGACAATTTCCGGTGTATAATACAGGTGGAGCTGACTCGCTGCGAAAAGCCGGTAATTCTCTGTAAACTGCTCCAGCGTAATCTCATTATCAAAATCCGGGAGCTGATAATTCGCATATTTCTCATCCACAAGTGTAAGCTTGGGAAAACGGTGAATCGGGTTTGCCGTTTTCGCCTCAGAAATTACCGCATTCACCACTGGTGCACCTGCAACAGCTGCAGCAGAAGGTACTCCTGACGCAACACCTGCTCCGTTCTCAACAGCAGAAATAAAAGCTCCGGCTGCAGCATTACCCGCAGAAGCCGCTGCAGTCTCTGCCAGCGCTTTGCCGCTTGTGACTTCACCAACAGTAGGAATCACATCATCCGTAAGTGCAGACGCGCCAACATATGGAATGCGCTTTGTACCGCCCATTGCATTGACCTTAAGGGCAAGAATGCTGTTCTTCTCTTCCATCAGAGAAAGTACCTGCTTATTCAGACGTCCAATCTCTTTATACAAGGCGGCATTATCTGTCTTATCTGTCTTCAGCTGGTGACGCAATATCATATGACGCACCAGAATTACGATCAGAAGAATCGGGATTACTAATAAAATAATCATCAGCAAAACAGATAATATCCTGGCAAATATCCCCAATGTAGGAAAATATGTACGAAAAATCAAAAAATATTCCGCCCAGCCTGTGATAAACAGTTTCAAAGAAGCAGCTAACCAGGTCACAATATTATAAACAACCTGGGACAAAAGCTCATAGGCAAACTTCAGAAATTCACTCACGGTACTTATACCTCCCCATTCGGGTCATTCTTCTTCGCCTTCTCAAGCTCTTCCCGGGCTTTTTCACGAAGTGCCTCCGCTTCCTCGCGCATACGTCTGGCCTCTTCAAGAGCTGCCTCAGCTTCACTCTTCGCTTTCTCGGCCTGCGCCTGTTCTTTCTGGTCTGCTTCTCTTAATGCTATTTTTGCAGCTTCCTCTTCTTTGGCAGCTTCAACAGCCATTGCACGTTTCAGGCTGATACTGATCATGATCAGATGATAGATCTGGTATACAAAGAATAAAAGCATTGGAAGTACGATCACGATCAGAAATCCCATACTGCTTGAAAGAAAATTCATCACCTTACCCAGACCTGTAACATGACCAATATATTTTCCCACTATATCCCCATCTGAAATCACATGCTGGTCTGCAATCCCGTTATTATTATCACCGATGGTGGTATAGCTTCTTGCATCACCTACCGTCTCAATACTCTGAATACGGTGAGTATTCAGTGCATATTCATTATCAATAATAGTATGGAAACAAATAATATCTCCTTCCTTCAAAGTGGAAGGATCACAAGTACGGATAAAAATCAGATCCCCGGAACGAAAAGTTGGTGCCATAGAATCAGACTGAACCGTAAGCGGTGTATATCCAAAAAGATTCGCTACATTCTGATTATCTCTTGAAGCCATGGTGGTAAATGCATACAGTGCAGCTACAAGAATAACCGCCCACAATAGTACACTGATCACAATAGTACCAATACGTTTTAATACTTTCATTTGTCTTCTCCTCTTAAAGAAAAATATATTTTTATTTTATTACGAAGTCACTCTCTGGTCAATAGCAACTATTGTCCGGAGAATGTATTTCCTTCTTCATCTGTGCCAGTGAACCGTAGCCTTATAGAATAATCTGCTGACTGCAGCTCATCCGTACATGCTTCATCGGTACCTTCCATCCATATATGTACCACTACAGCCTTATCCTGTCCCTGTTTCAGGGAAAACAGGGCATTATTATCAGAAATCCGCATCTGAGATGGAGAATTCAAGCCAAAGCTGCGAAGGTTTCCGCTATTTTGAAGAGAATCTCCCATTCCAGGATCATACACCCAGTTCTGGTTATCTGTGGAAAATGAAATTCGCATAGCCTGTGGCAGCTGACTGTTTCCTGATGAAACCAGTGTTCCGTCTTCTGCTATATCACTGCTGTTTGCACTGATTAAATGGACTACCATATCTTTTTCTGCCATAAAATGAAGCGTAAATTCCAGATATGAACCACTTGTGGATTCAACCGTACTTCCATTTTCAAAAGAAAATATATTGCAGTCTGTAGTCGTTACCGGGTTCAAAGGGGTTTCCTGCACAGAAAATCCTTTTTCCTGCTGAATCCTTGCTGCAATAGATTCAAATGACAACGTTTTCACATACTGCTCTATGGAAGAATGAGCATCCAGATCCATACGCAAATCCACGTCTGTCATAATATCAAGGCTCATAGACCTGACCTTCGTATTATCCGCAATGGAAAACCATGCCACTGTTGCTGCCGTTACTGCAACCAACGCCATAAGCACCAGCAAAACAGATGTATACAGCTGATTTCGTATTTTTTTCTTTTTCTTCATCAGCCAGCCTCCCCCTGGTTCAATGCCCCGAAAAAGGCAAGATGGATATCTGCCATATTGTGGCTGATTCCCTCTGAACAGTCCGGATCGCACCCCTCCAGATAGAAATAAATATCTAATGTATAAATCTGATTCAGTTTCATGTTTAAAAGTGCCTTACCTGGAAGTGTAATACCGTCATTTGTAAAAGAAACGGTATAATCTGCCACTGCCACACTTGGATCAGAAGCTGCACTTACCGTTCCATTCTGATACTTCAAAACCTGATTGCTGCCAAGTGTCTGTCCATTTATAACAGTGTTATAAACCTGTTGGTTCTTAGCACTCTGATCCTCTGTAAGCCTGAGTATCACCCCAGATGAAGTATGATTGTCAAACACCAGTCCAAGTCTGGCTGCTGTAAGCAGATTGCCGTCAGAAGCCTGTCCCAGAAGCCCCTCGCTCTGGTCTAAATAAAGATTTACCGTAGTATTATCTGACCAGCCGCTTCCAAGAGCACGTAAATAAATCCTGCCATGATAATAATATTGTTCATTTTCTACCGGTAAAAAAGAGGAAGCCATTCCATCGACTGTTCCGGCAGAATATACAAAATCCTCCAGATTCACAGTAGAGACTGGCATCAGGGACGTAGCAGATGCCTGATTGACCTGGGTGATTGCAACGGTTTCCGTGCTTTGGAAATTGCTGCCTCCCGAAGCACTTAGCTGAAGCTCAAGCGTCTCCTCCCCTGTTCTGGCAGTAGCTGTGCTTGTAGATACTGCACGGTTGGAAGTGAACCATGCAAACGTAGCTGCACTAAGCGCCAGAATTGCAAAAACTGTTGTAATTCCCAGAAACCATGTCCTGAAAGTATTTTTCATCCATTCTCTCCTTCCCCACACCAGATTGTGAGAAACAGCCTTTTTACTTCTGTTCTGCATCCACGCCGGCAAAGGCAAGCTGGATTTCTGATGATTTGTTCTGTACCGGATCGTAGCACTGCTCGTCACAGCCTTCCAGATACAGCCAATATTCCACGGTGGCCACTTCATCCTTTTCCAAGGTCATCAGCGACTGGTTTCCCGCATTGTATTCATTTTCATTTGCTCCCGCCTGAGCCATATAATCTGAAATATTTACAGACGGATCGTCTGTATAAGATGGCTCCCCTGCGGAAGACACAGAAGAAACAACCGACTGACTTCGTGCTATGGTTCTTTTGGTCTGCGCACTGCCGGTGGAGCCAAGAGCATCCAGTTTAAAAATCAGTTTCTGAGTTCCTTTTACGGTAGTGATTTTCAGTCCAAGCCGCATAGCTGCCAACGCCTGTCCATCACTTCCAAGATTCAGCTTTTCTTTATCAAAATAAACATTACAAGATGCATTCTGGCACTGCAGATACACGGTGCCATGAAACGCATTCTGATTTACCTGGGAATCCGCACTTGTATAAAGAAGGGTAATTCCCTCTTTATTCTGGGCAGTTCCTTTATAAAAGTGCTCCAGATCTGCTGTGGAAACAGGCTTCAGAGAAGACGGATTTCCAGAAAGGATCAGATCACAGCTTTTTTCAAAGGGACCGCTGTGACTGGAAGAAATAAGGAGAACTGTGTCTCCTGTACCAATGGTTCCAGCCATAGGTGTTACATTTGTGGAAGAAAGCCCTGTAAGAGAAAACCATGCATAAGTGGAGCCTGTAAATACTGCAATAAGCAAAAGAATCCACAAAACAGATAAATGAAAGGATTTTTTTAAATTTTTAATATCATCGCTCACGGGCATCACCTTCCTGTTTTTTCTTTTGTACTATTGCTCTGTTACTCCTGCAAAAGAAACTGCAAGATTTCGTAATGTCTGGCTGCAAAGATTAAGTGTACAATCCTCATCACAGCCTTCCAGCCAGATATAGATTTCAATCTCCACCGGAGTTCCGGCGGTTCCATCTTCGGCTCCGGAAATGTTACACAGCTTCAGAGAATTATTTTTCAGCGTAACGGTTCCAGTACTCTGATCGTATTCACAGTAGGAAGCTGATGTATATGGGGAAAAGGATATTGTACTTCCATCCGTGCTGGAACTGTTAAGAACATATCCTTCCTCGCCTGTTGCGGTATTGTAATCCGCTTCCGGATTTTTCTTATCACTGATTTCAAAAATATATTCCCCAGCTACGGACTGATTCTGTCCTGGCTGATGAACCACCAGGCCAACACGGATTGCTGAAGAAATAGGATTCGCTTCATCACTGTCTTCATAGCCGATATTAGAAACATAAATATCGGTAGAAGAACCATTTGTCCGAAGGAATAAACTGGTATGATAATAATCTGTCTGCTCCCCCGATCCGAAAATACTGGCAACAAGACCAGACTGGCTATTGCCTTCCGTGAAGCCAAGCACCTTCTGAAAGCCGCCAGTGATCCGGTTCGTAGATACAGGTACCAGCTGTCCCGCGAAGCTGTCCAGAACTGCTGCGGAACCGTAAGTCCCATTATAAGCATTGCTAATCTGAAGATTCACACCTGCACCGGCAGCCATACGTACATTGGTAGTATGACGGCTGGTATTATAGATATACCAGGCATAGGTAGCGGATGCTACTGCAAGAAAAGTCAAAAATAACGCGATAATAGCAGTCGCGAACCGCCGCTTAAGCTGACGAGACTTCTCGCGGGATACCCTGCTGACCATGATCGGCGTAATCTCGGCTGAAGATAAATTTGTATCTTTTAGATTTCTATTATTCTCGTAATTCATATCAGAAGCTGCCAGACGGAAATCCCCCTCCCTTAGAGCCTGTTTGAAAAGGGCTCTAGTGATTTCTACTTTATTTGACATATTTTACCTTTTCCGTAAATTCGTAGGTTTTATTATAACAGTTCCAGAGGAGATTTTCAAGAAAACAGATAAGAAAAAGAATATGTGATGGCAACAAATCAAGCAGATATTCGCAATCCGATTCGCTACTTGCTTGAATCAGTTAAAACTCGCTGTACAAGACATCGGGTTCTAAGCTAATACCAGTTTACAGCATAGCATAAGAAAGGATTTGTTACAATACTTTTCCACTGACAAAAATCCCCAGGCAGGAGAAAGTTGTTAATTCAACTTATCCTGACTGAGGATTCTTCTCTGAATATGATTTTCAATTTCCCTGCTTTTGTTTCTCATCGTAACTGATCAATTCACAGTATTGTTTTACGGCAGTACAAACTCCGGTTTGATTCGTGCAAGGGTATAGATGATGTTATCTGTTTGGCGGGTATCTGTTATTGTATTATCATCTTTATTCAAAATTTCTGCGCTAAGTACAACTTTATAATTTGAATAATAATGCCCGTCTGACTGTACATTGCTTATATTAACCTTTAACCGAATCAATTGTGTCAAAAGGCTTCCGTCAAAAACTGAACTTTTTACCACATTATTATTGGCCCAGTAGCTTGATTGCGGAACAATCCAGGACCAGACTCCCTTTGCATAATTTACAATTCCTGATTCTTTGGAATTTAATTCCACATCCAGATAAGCATTAGCATTTTCAGCCGCAGTCTGGTAATCTTCAAAACTACTTTCCTTATTTTTTGGCAAAAGACTTAAAGTAAATTTAATTCCACTGGAATTTTTCAATGCTTCGTCCAGGTTTTTCATTGCTGACAGATCATAAACTGCAGTGGTATCAATCAAGGAGTGCGTTTTGGATCCATCTAAATACTGCAAATCTAACAGGTTGATTCCCAATTGTCCAATCTGATCTGCGTCATAAGTAAGCTTGGCACCAGCAGGTTCCTCACGATAATATGCCGTCGTTGTATGTGGCACAATGCTTCGGTTTGTACTATAAGTAATGCTCTGACTTTCTGTAGAAATCTGAGAGGAATATAGCAGTTTCGTATAGTCGTTTGGCAGACCACTGTTTTCACTCATTTTAGCTTCTGGAATTACATCCAGTCCTGAAGCTGGAATTGATGCATCCATTCGAACTTCTACATAAAAATTACTTGTACCAGTGTTTTGGTTACCTTGCACCAATTTACGGACAGCCTGTAGGCTAATTGCATTTTTTATCGTTCCATCAGTTGACAATGGCAACTCCATATTTCCCCCGGTAGATGTCCAAGTATAACTTACTGCAGCTACTTCTTCTGTTCCCTTCTCACTCCAGGTTCCACTTTTATATTGATAGTATGTCCTGGATTTTTCATTTTCTTTATAAACATAAAAATATGCTTTCCCCGTAGTTCCACTTGGGAACTGCTCTGTAGAAGACCGCTTGTCAACTGTTTTCTGTAAACCTCCAACAAATCTCAGATATAACTCATCCGAATCATTGTATACCTGATCATTGGGGAAAATAACGGAATCTCTTACATCCACTTTCATAACTGAATCAGCCGCACTGACTTTTTTCGAAAATGCATTTACATTTACCTCTTCCAATGTCTGCTGATAACCACTAGAAATCACATAAGTGCTGGCGGTATTACCATGGCCATCTTCCTTATTATCTTTTAAAGTACGATAATGCAGCTGATATGGTATTTTGCTTGTCATTGCTGTCTGTATGGAACCATTCCATGTTGAGCCGGCACCTTCCGGTACGGTGATCACAAGATAATAGGTTTCCTTTACCTTGCTTGTTGTATCATCTTTAAGACCGCTCTCATCAATTTTTATTGTGTACGCACCTTTCTCACCCAGCTTAGAATCTGCCAGACGATAATACTCATACTCGCCTTTGTGGTTCTTGACTTTTACTGTTGGTTTTGAATAGGTCACATCATCCTTTGGACTTTCCTCAGGCTTACCAGTTTCATCCACTTTCACAAAAATATTATTGTCTCCAGAGGTTGCAGTTACATTCATCAACTCACCGATGCTTGGTGCCTGATATTTTTCTCCTGAAGAATCTGTAAAACTGCTCATTGGAACATTAATACCTTTCCCATCATTTTTTTCAGAACCGTCAGCAGTATAATAATATGCCCTTTTTGTCGAACCTTCCACAAGCGTCAGCTGAGTTCCTTTCGGAAGAGCCGCTGGAGTATTCATGGTAAAACGCACAGATTTCTCCATAGAATCTGCCACATTACCACCAGCATTGATATAACTCTCCCATCCATAATCCGTATATTTCCCCTCCGCACTATTGTACGTATAGGTCAGATATCCGGTAATAGAGCTTCCAAAGCTTTCCAATACATGGGAGTCTAATTCACTGTAATCCTCACTTCTGAAATCTGTACCGTAAGTCAACGTTGCAGTAAAATCAATTTCAAGCATACGGCGAACAAGAATAGGAACAAGCACTCTGTAATTATGTGCCGTTTTTCCATCTGCCTCCAACTCTGTAAATGTTACAGTCAGCAATGTAAAACGATCTTTTTCATTATCATAATCCGTTGTAGTTGAAAAACTGATTTGCTTTTTACTATCTTCCTTTACTTCAAGCGCCGCTTTTTCATTTTCATTTTTTACAAATTTATCATTCCCCTGCCCGTCTACTTTATGTTTATACACATCTGCAGTCACAGTAACGCGTTGAGTTGAAGCTGTATTCAATGCATTTGCATCAGAAAATCCTCCATTTGTAAGAATATCAAGATAGTTCACCACATTATCTGTGTCCCCACCTGTAATCTGAAGCACCGGAAAATCAGTTTTGGCTTTCGTTGTCTGATTCGCATTATACGTAGAGAGCGCAGATTTGAAATCAAACTTGCTTATACCAGACAGATTACGATATGCATAATGGCCTTCTGTGTCTTTTGAGCGATTATCCCAAATTTCTTCTGCTTTCACCGTGTACGTTGTAACACCCTCACCGTCTGCTTTCGTCCACGATGCCCCGTCACCATAAAGATATTTCGATTCTGCTGTTGCGTTATCGTTTTCATATACCGATATAGAATTTTTGGGGCTGGTTACAACATATGGATCTGCGATGTCCAAGATTGTATTCGCCACCAACAGATCTGAATTATTACCAACAGTAGTACTGTTGAGAGACGAACCAGAATAATCAGAAAAAGCAAAATAACTATTTTCCTTTATCCTATTTGCAACACTTTGATTATTATCAACTACACCATATAACTGTGACAGTGATTGAGTTTCTGTGTTGCCGTAATATGCACTTGCTCCCTGAATACTTATACCAGCTACTTCTATATTAAGAGTTTTAGTATCCACCAGTCCAATTATCATACCTACCTTATTACTAAGATTAGAATGGATTTTCACATTATTGAGCAACAGATTTGACGCAATCATTTTGCCACGGATATCTCCCACCATTCCACCAGCCGTTGCATCATTGGTTTTTCCATGAACTTCAGAAGACTCTATCGCACAATCAAATACAAACAATGTATCAAGCCCTGCATTCCAGTCCACGTCTCCAAGCAAACCACCACATCCCCAGAAAGAAGAATCCATTTTCATTTTTTTCACTTTGCATTGCTTTATACTGATTTTTTTTCCTGATGCAGTGGAAAATCCGATAATACCTCCGGCAGTCTGCTGTCCCGAAATTTCATAGACAACATCATCCGATCCTTGTACCATACACCCTTGAACCGTAAGATTACTTGAAGTACTTCCGGCAATTCCTCCCGCCTTTCCACTTATAATGCTTACCTGCTGAACCGTACATTCTGTAATCGTACTGCTATTGTTATTTCCTTCAGTTTTTCCAATAATACCTCCACTGTCCGAATTATCATGCGACTCTATTCTTGCCTGAATTATCTGACACTTTGAAATCGTACAATTACCAGATGAATGTCCCAAGATTCCACCAGCATAATAGTTACTCGAATTTACAAAAATATCCTTTACTGAACTGTCACCCAGTCCTTCGTAAATGGCCTGATTGATATTAGATGTACCTTCAATTTTGCCGATATATCCACCTGCACATTGTGTTGCAATTGCTTTTACCGTTTGCAGTTTCATATTTTTATAACTTCCACTGGTATCTGTACCAGAATTTACATATAATGATGCTTTTATGTATCCAAAAGCACCTCCAGCATATGTAGGTGCTTTTTCTGTAGTTCCAATTTGAGAAGCCTGTCCCACAATCATCTCTGTTGTATCTGTATTCATAAGAGAACTCTTTGCATCATTATCTATATATCCCACAAATCCACCAGCTGCCGTTGGTGCTGTAACAGATATATTCTTATATGAAGAATTTTCAATTTGGCTTCCTATTGATGCCGCTTTAGAATCTGGTTCCAGCAAAAGAACTATACCCGTTGCAGCAATATTCTTATTTGTTCTTACCGTTTTTTTAGCACTTCCCAACAGTCCGCCTGCATTTTGTGGGCCATAAATATTTAATTTCTGTATAGAAATTCCAGCAAATTTCGCGCTTGCCGAAAAATCTTTATCATTGCCAGCAGAAATACTGGATGTAGCACCGGCAAATCCACCTACACCTACACTATTTTTATATAGTATGTTTTCATCTGCAGGAGTTTCTGCTCCTCCACTTGTGTAATATCTGAGAGATACGAAACCTGTGGAATTTCCATTGATTGTCAAATTGCTGACGGAACATCCACTTTTTCCCACACGTAAAAGGTTAAATACACCACCGACAGATGCTGCATGGTAATCGTCATCAACATACTCATTTACCTGCATATTCAATATAATTGTATTGTCGTTCCCATTAAAAGAAGCCAATTCCGGTACAATCCCTTTCGCATTGGGAGATGCTCCGCTTAAAATTGCACTGGAAGCGTAACGTGCTGTCAATCCCTGATATCCGCTTCCATAAATGGTCATATCATAGGTTCCGTTATTCAGCACGATACTTTTCCCAGAACTCTCTGACAAATTGAACACAGAGCCATTTGCACTGCAATATTTCTGAATCAGATATGGCAAATTACTGGAACCAGGCACTGTCAGCTCATCCTTATTTACAGATGTCGCTTCATTTTCTGGTACATCCCCTCCAATATTGCTATAAGCAGCATTTCGTATTTTTCCGTAACTTCCCGCAAAAGTATAGGTTGCACTTTTGTCACTTGTCTCGTAAGGCGTATTGGGAGTTTTACTGTATGCATTATTGTTACCGACCGATGTTGCTCCACTGTTTATAGCTGCTGATAAAATCAAGAGACCTTGTGCATCATTTACCGTTACCGCACTATTTGAATATGTTACACAACCAGTATCTGCTGTTTCCAATGTATTAATTTTGTAATTTTTATCCGTATTCTCCAGAGATGCAAGTTCGCTGTTGTTCGCAGAAGTCTTTTCATAAAATGCGAAACCGTCCAGCACACGTCCTACATATGGATTCACATACATGCTGGCATAAGCATTGCCCTCAGTAATACCCTCAACCTTTCCAGTATCCAATCCGGTTCCTGCAGGTATGTTTCGGAAGATCACGCCACCACCGCTGACAGATCCCACATAGCCGCCGACCTGAATCAGATGTTTTTTAGCACCGGAAATTGTCAGCCAGCCAGCATCTATATTTACGGTTACATTGTCAATGATATTATCTCCACCAAGCACACAACCAATTACTCCACCGAAGGAAACAGACGGATAATAAACAAAACTATTTGTTCCATCATAGCTTAATTCCTTTCCCTTTCCTTCACTTAGCTTATAAGAAACAGTAAGATTTTTTACCACACTACCATAACTGTAAGGAATCAGTCCATTGCTGGTACTTGCGCCACTTAAAACAACTGTAGTATTTGTCGTACTGGTAAGGACACCACGGAAAGGACTTGTGGCAATACCAAAACCGCCAAAATTTGTTAAGTTCAACTGATGAACTGTTTCCGTTCCCTGTGTAACTTCTGTTCCCTGCAGATCATAGTATGCATTCAGCAAATACTGGCGCATAAAATCTTTATCCAGAGTTATCTCATTATTATTTGAATCCAGAACTTTTTGCCAGTTATCTTTGCCATCTGTTTTATCATTTTTTACCTGTACCCATCTGATACCATCAAACTGATAGGTTTTGTCCCCAGTATAGTCATAGTCTGTATAACCAGTATGCTGAGCAGACTGATTGCCGGTAATTGTAACACGCCAATCCTGACTGGGCTTACCAGTTGCCATATATTCAGATAGAATGGTCATTTCCCTTTCTGTCGTGATTTTATATGGATGTCCATAAGTACCACAGCCATGTGTAATATCTGCTACACGCTGATTCACCTTAATTTCATGGCTTTTGTCATTTTCACTATACACTTTACACACATAAGGCAGATAGGAACTGGAAGAAAACTCGGTTAAATTATTGGGATCCGTATGGACTCTGTTGCTGTCAGTTCCATAATTTTCCTCATCGTAATACCATAACTGCATACCGGCATATTCTGTAGAATCCGTTATCTCTTTTCCATATGTTACCCCATGTGCATATGTTCCGTTTTTCCACTCATCACCCATATAGAAATTATAGGTTGCTACAGAAGATGCTCCATCGTGTACAAAAGACTCCAACAGGGTCGCATGGGAAAAAATACCATCAGTTCCCCCTGCTTTTTTATCTGGTAACAGAATATTTCGAAAAGAAAGGTTCATCTGCATGGAAGCTGTGGAACCGATATTTCCAAACAAGCTGGATGCGACAGCTGTTCCTGACGTATAATTGTCTGTCTTAACAGTATCCACGTCCAAAGTAGAATAACTGTTCATACTGTTAATTAAAAGTGGTGCATAGTCATCCCCACAATGATTAACTTTCAAGCCATCCAATGTGACTTTTTTCAATGATATCGCAGCAATATGCTGACTGGTATTGTCAACAGAACCGAAAACTGTTCCTGAAAAAAGCATTCCACTGCTGCTATTATTTACTTTTCCAATGCTTCCAGCAAAAGAGACTTTCTCCACAGATACCGTTGTATCACCAGCAGTCTGACTCAAAAACAAACCACAATGCATCGTATAATGCTGTGAATGGTCAGTTTCACTTCCCTGTGTTTTTTTAGTTCCTACTGTAGTTTCCGCACTTTCAATTTCCTGATTATAAAATGTAATTTTAGCGTTCTGTATCGTGACTCCACTGTTAAGATTAATTGGATAATAACTATACTTTTTCATATCCAAATCAAGTTCTGTACCGCTTAGACCAGTGCCAATTACCGCACATGATGTAATATCTCCATTCTTCGCAAAATAATTTTGTATATTATCATTGGCATAACGATATACACTCCACAACAGCAATTCCTGTTGAGTATCAATCATACCATTACCCGAGCTATTCACATCAGACAGACACTGATCCAAATCATAATAATAACGGCTGCATCCATTGGTCTGATGAGATTTTCCATATACAGTTCTGTTTTTATAAGTTGTGCAATTAGCGCTGTTCTCTTCTACTCCAACACGTCCATTATCAGAGGAAGCCGTTGCAAGAGAAATTACTCCATTTTTGCCATTGGCTGTAATCTCATTTGCACTGGTTGCTGTGTATGCTACGAACTCATCAAATATACCGCCTTGCAACACAGAAATATTATTGTCTGTTGCAAGCAAGTAAGAATTTTCCCAATATTTAGTAGTATTTAGATACAATGCACCAAATGGAATATCAGAACCATTTATACTTGCTTTTCCACTTTCTCCATGGCAAACCAACAATCCTACATCACTTTTAGCATGAATTTCCAATCTCTGTATATCAATTCCTTTATCTCTAATTTCCCAGATTCCACTGGAGCGATAGGCCAGTCCACCTACGCCAGAAGTATTTGGTGCGTTGATAACAGAATTCTTTACGATTAATTTGGTATTGGTGTACTCACCATCCTCATCATCGTTTTCCCCCATAAAGTAAACACCAACATTTGCCCAGAGTCCACCGAACAAACCACCACATGCTTCTGTAGCTTCGGTTGCTTCAATTCTGAAGCCATCAAACACTAATCTGCGAATCTCCATCCAGTGATTCACACTACTACTGCCCTGTACAACACCTACAAGGCCGCCTACATAAGCATAATCGTTTGCATCTGTGGTTATGAAGCTTTGCTTCTCGCTTTTTGTTCCTTTATTGCCTACGGTTAGGCCATTTACAGCCAATTTAAAACCCGCATTAATTTCACCCAGAACTCCTCCAGCATGTACATAAGATCCTCGATTTGCAACATTTTTTAATGTAATTTGGGGTGCAGCGTAATTGACAAGATTATTATACGTTATCAATTTCAAGCTTCCTGAAGCTCCAATTCCATACATCCCGCCTACAGCCAAAAGGTTAGTTCCTGCACACTCCGCATAAATGGATTCCTGTACAGTTACCTGGCTTAAAACAGTCGGATTGTTTTCTGTACTCAACGAATACGCTGCAATGCCACCGGCTTTTATTAAAGAAACAGCATTACTGAAATTAATTTTTCCATCTATTATCAGGTTTTGAATCGTTGCCTGATTGGTTTTTACAAAAAGTCCCTGCGCAGCATGATAATCACCTGTTGCATATACGATACCACACCCAGCCTGATTTTCAAAAGCCTTCGCTTCTTTTTTATAGCCATATGTTTCACCAATCGCCAGTGTGATCTTATGACCATTTCCCTTAAATGTTCCTGAAAACTCATCAGAAGCATCATTACTATATGTATCTCGGGACAATCCGCCAATACCGCTTCCTGTCAAATCAATATCCGCTAAAACTTCTATTGTCTTGTTTCCAAGGCCAGTCCAAGCTCCAATTTCAGGATCTGCACAGAAAGTCCCTCTTGAATTCCACATAATGGATAATAATGCAAAATCATCAGCAGAACTTAACGTAATAATACCATTCCAAGACGTAGAAGGCTCTTTCAGTTTTATTATATGATTATCCTCTATTGTAATAAGAACAGGTGTTAAATGTGAACCATTTTCACTTATATCTTCCTGAGTATTCAGACGAATAATCTGACCGTAATTGGCAATATCATTAACGTAATCTTTATTTCTTTTCGTATCAGAGCCGCGTTTATAAGTCCACCCGCTACCATTACCATCACCTCTGGCATAGATAAGAGCATTACTTTGATATCCCACAAGCCATCCAACATAAGAACGCATTCCTGCATACTTGGCACCGGACAAATCTGTCAGCCCGGAAAGTTCCAATACACTTCCATCTTCTGCACGGCCTATAACACCGCCTCCCTCCCAGATACATGGATCCGTTCCTGCTGTAACTACTTTTACCTCACCATGTGCCTTCAGAATACTTCCCTGTGCCAGACATCCTACAAGACCACCAAAACCAGTTTTATAAGTATCTCCATAAGGATTTGTTACTGTAATGTCCACGTTTTCCGCATCTAAATATACAGATTTCCCCTTCTCGCCAGCAGTTCCAAGCTCTCCTACAAGACCGCCGTGGTAAGTCACCTTATTCTTATAAGAAGATGTTATAATTACATTTTTAATAGACATTGTACTTGCAATGTTGTCACTGGTTATTTTTCCTGCAACTGCACCATAAGCATTTCCCTGAGTAGGATCATCGTCGTGAGTTGAATCAATTGTCAGTTTGTTATCTTTATCTGTACCAGCAATTGTATATGTCACAAGTCCTTCTCCCGAAATCTCCAAGTATCCAAAATAACCACCTGCATTCCCGCTTCCGCCCTTCGCAGCGGCATGAGAATCAGTTAAACTGATGCAGCTTGGAAAACCATCTGTCCTTTCAGAATCAGTTGCCCCTTCTAATATACAATGTCCGACAAAGCCACCTGCATTGGCCTGACGAGTACTTCCAGTCGCCACAGGAGATGTTATGCTCCAAGTAACAGGATCACCTGCAAACGTCGCATTTGTTGCAGTACCAACTATACCTCCAGCTGAAATCCCCCCCGTAACACTGGGCTTTTTCATTATGAGGGTTACACCCTGCTCTGAAGTAATCCGGGCACCTTTTCCCATTAATCCCACCAGACCTCCGGCATTTCCATTTGCAGATGTAACTTTTATACTGTCTGGCACAGTGATGTTCTGCTTAATTGTTATCGCTGTATTCTCACACATCCCGCCAACTCCACCGCCAGCATT
>OGEO01000335.1_pt1 | contig 49088 bp, 43 predicted proteins | sample 1570661 | NCBI WGS metagenome assembly OGEO01 (sample SAMEA2582142, study PRJEB24529) | metagenome | biome: Human gut stool | place: China | collected 2011
CGGTATCTAACTGATTAACATTTCAACAAAGAAGCTGTGGTTGGAGCCTCCAATAAACCGTCTTTACGGTAGGGATTTTTCACCAATCCACAGCACCCTGAAACTATTGTAGCATTCCGCTGGAGAGCGGTCTATAAATACTACTCTTTTATAATACGAGGTATTTTTTATATGGCTACCGTCATCTCAGGATGAGGTCACAATGTGGTGTGGGGCGAGACCGGAGTCTTGAGAACACCCAAACAAAGGAAAGGAGCTGACAGATATGGCAGCTATGAATATGAATCAGGAGCAGTTTAAGCAGTTGATCCGGGAGGAAAAGCCTGTTTTGGTGGATTTCTGGGCGCCCTGGTGCAGCTATTGCCGGAGGATCGGCCCTGCGTATGAGAAGATTGGAGAGGAATACGCGGACAGCCTTGCCGTCGGCAAAATCAACATTGACGAGGAGCCGCGGCTGGCGGGGGCCGAGGGAATCGAGGACATCCCAACTCTGGTGCTGTACCGGAACGGAAAGGCCGTGGATTCCATCACCGCGCCCGGCTCAAAGGCAGAAATCGACCGTTTCATTCAGGAAGCTTTGGCGAAATAACGGAGGGTTCAGATATGAACAACAATCATGTTTATGATATGCTCGTGGTGGGCGGCGGCCCGGGCGGCTACACCGCCGCCCTGTACGCGGCACGGGCGGGGCTGGACACCATCGTGCTGGAAAAACTGTCCGCCGGTGGGCAGATGGCCCTGACCGAGCAGATCGACAACTATCCCGGCTTTGAGGACGGGATCGACGGCTTCTCTCTGGCGGAGAAGATGCAAAAGCAGGCGGAGCGCTTCGGGGCACGCAGCGAATACGCAGAAGTCCTCCGCATGGATCTGACGGCGGTTCCCAAGCTCGTGGAGACCAGCGAGGGGATTTTCCTGGGGAAAACCGTGGTGCTGGCCACCGGTGCGAACCCCAGAACGCTGGGCGTGGCCAGAGAGTCGGAACTGGTGGGCCGAGGCGTGGCCTACTGCGCCGCCTGCGACGGGATGTTTTACAAGGGCAAAACGGTGGTCGTGGTGGGCGGCGGCAATTCCGCCGCGGCAGATGCCCTCCTTCTCAGCCGCGTGGCGAAAAAAGTGATCCTCGTCCACCGCAGAGACACCCTGCGGGCCACCAAGATCTATCACGAGCCGCTGGCACAGGCCGAAAACGTGGAATTCCGTTGGAACAGCGTCGTTTCCGCGCTGCTTTCCGGGGACAGGCTGACCGGCGTCCGCCTGCGGGACACCGTCACCGGTGAGGAAAGCGTGGTGGACTGCGACGGCGTATTTGTCAGCGTGGGCCGACAGCCCGCCACGGCGCTGGCGGTGGGTCAACTGGAGCTGGACGGCGGCGGCTATATCGTGGCCGGAGAGACCACGGAAACCAGTATTCCCGGCGTTTACGCCGTGGGCGACGTGCGGACGAAGCCCCTCCGTCAGGTGGTCACCGCCGTGGCGGACGGCGCGGTGGCAGTCCACATGGCGGAGAAATATATCGCGGAAAACCGATAAGGGAGGTAGATTGAAAAAGCCATGTTTAAGGTCAGGCCGGATACGACCGCAGTGGGGATGCCGACATATCTGCAAGGCAAACTGCCAGAGTGATGGCAGATAAGAAACCCATGTAAGATCGGGAGATATGTTGTCTCTCCATATCCAGTCCACGCAACAGTGAGCAACTGAACACAAAACACAGCCACAGATGTACTCTGCGGCTGTGCTTTTATGCGTAGTAGCTGGCTCATGAAAGCGTTCCAAGTAGGCATCAAAAATATCCCGGTTGATAAGCACAGTACTGTCAAAGCGGTAGATAGCACCGGCGTCGCTGGCAAGTTCAAACAGTTTCTTGTGTGACAAGCTGTACACGATTTCTGCCTGTTGATACCGCAGAAATTGGCGGCGCAGTTTACGAAGCTGATCTGGTACTTCTTTCATTGGTTTAATTGGTTTGTAACTGTTTCTCATAAAGACATCCTCCAATTTGATGACAGAAGCCGTATACCGGGATAAAAAAAGAGCACCTCTCAGATTTCTCTAAGAAGTGCTCTAAGGTTTTATGCAAACCCCAGTTCGTATTTCTGCTGACATTCATCACGCTTCATAACGAACCGTGATTCTCCATGGATATGCTGTCAAATTGATGTCAAATCGAGGGTGACACAGCTATTCTTACATATTTCGCATTTTGCGTTTGACGTATTAACGAAATATTTTCGATAAATTACTGGTCAATGGGCTTCATCGTGGGGATTACAACGATGAATACTTGTAAGTCTTTATTTCTTGATATTACTATACGCGGCAAAGATTATCTTTTGTCCTTTAATTTACATCTCTACATAAGCCTTTATCCGAATTGTATCGTTTGGCGTATGAAATGGCGTAAATGGCGTATGGCGTATTTGGCGTACACTTTGCTTTACTCTTCAGGTACTTTCCATTGTGCAAACTGGCGGTCAAGATTTTCAAATTCGGACTTACGCAGTTCCTTAGTCACATCCGCATAGATGTTCAAGGTCGTGGAAATATCCGAATGTCCCAGCGCATCCTGAATTACCTTGATATTCACGCCCGCTTCGCACATCCGGGTCGTGAAAGTATGCCGCAGGGTATGGCAGCTGAACCGCGGCAGGAGTACGGTGCTGTTCGGGTTCTTCGCCAGTACTTCATCGTTGCAGTCCCGGATAATGCGTCGGATTGCCTTGTTCAGCGTCCCCTGATGCTGGCATTCACCAAAACGGTTGACGAAGATGAAGTCCGTGTAACCGTCCACCGTTACCGTGCAATGAATCCCGGATTCCTCCTGATAGGCACGTTCCTTTTCAAAGGCTTCCTTCACGAAGTCCATCATCGGAACGGTACGAAAGCCAGCTTTTGTTTTAGGCGAGTGGCAGTTGAAGTAGCAACCTTTCTTGCCTCCGTTGTTCTCACGGTGGTCGTAGTTGACGAGCGTGTGATTGACGGAAATCGTACTTTCCTCAAAGTCAACATCACACCAACGCAGACCGGTGGCTTCTCCTACGCGCAAACCCGTTCCCAGCATAACCGCGAAAATCGGATACCAGTGCTGGTACTTCGGTGTTTTGGAAAGGTAGGACAACAGTAGATTCTGCTCCGGAACAGTAAGCGCTTTGCGGTGGGTGGTTTCAAATTGGTGCGCTTTTTTCAACTCCCGTAGAACATTGTCCGAAGGGTTGCTCCGCAGATAACGATCATCCACTGCCATGTCCAGCACTTGATGCAGAACCGTGTGTACACTGTCAATTGTAGAAATCTGCAAACCGCGCTCATCTGCCAGTATATTATAAAATTGCTTCATGTCCGACTTTTTGAGCGCAGACACTTTCGACTTGCCGAAATCCGGCTCCACGAACTGCCGATAAAGGTACAGATAGTTTTGAAAAGTGTTATCTTTCAGGCCTCGTTTCACCTTTGCCCACAGAGTGAACATATCGTTCAGGGTAACATACCGTGCTTCTGCTTTAATGCCTTCAAGCGAATCTAGTTGCAGGCCTTTTTCCTTTTCCCGAAGTTCTTCCAAGGTTGGCGCGTAAATAGAATGTCGTTTACCATCCGGGGAGGTCCAACGGAAATCGTATTTGCCATCTTTGCGCTGGGATTCTCCCTTACGAAGAACGACACGCGCCTTGTCTTTGCGTTTTGTATTTCGAGTTGTTGTCATAAGCGTTGTTCCTTTCCACATAGTAATGCAGAAAAGAGCGTTGTTCCGTATTTATAATACCACAAACCTATCATTTTCTGCAAGCTATTTTGACAACATTTTAGCTTTAAAGTGAAAACATTTTTTCTGTATATTCATCCAATTTGCGCCGCTTAATGAGTCGTTTCGACCCAACCCAAAGTACAAATTGACAATGCTCGTTATCGGTTAATGTCCTCAACTTGTTTATACCGATGCCAGAATAGGCTGCGGCTTCCTCAAGTGTAAGATTTGATTTCTCCCAAATGGGAACTTCTTTCATAGGCGTTACCTCCATTTTATTATACTTTTATAAGGAAATATATTCTTTGCGAATAAGTGTATATCAAAAAACAACGGTGGTATATACAAAAGATGCGCGGATGTAATGCGGACACTATGCTTTTATCATGCGAAATCCCGCCATCTTGACAGGGCGGACCTTCTTGTGCTATACTCCACCTGTAAATGATTTTTGTGCTATATGCACACGTTGTTTTTAGATTGTATTTTGTGCCAGCAGCCTTGTCCTGCCCATTCTGGGCGGACGCTGCCGGCACTTTTCTTTTTATACCGGGTGAAAATACCCAACCATAGCGAGAATGATCGTGGTTCACGGTTTGCCGTGAACATCAGGCATAGCCTGCGGTCATTCTCGCTTTTTTATTTTGTTTCAGAGCCGACAGGCTTTGGAAAATACATTTTATATAGGAAAGGTGGAACACCAAATGAATGAACAGGCAAGACCCAAGGCAATCGCACGGCGCATCACGCGCCCGCGCAAGGCAAGACCCATCCCGCGCAATTTGCAGTATCGGCTGTACCATCTACGCACCCGCCCCAAACGTCCTTATCGCCAGCGCGAGAGGAGGGGCTGAGGATGCCGGAACACATACGGCGGGAACCCAAGGTGCTGGTCAGCACCGAAAACCTCACCGAGCAGGAATGGCTGGCATACCGCAGGCGGGGGATAGGCGGCAGCGATGTCGCCGCGATCCTCGGCATTTCTCCGTTTCGCACTGCCCGCGACCTGTACGACGACAAGCTGAACATTGCTTCGGCTGCCGATGATGCAGGCAACTGGGTAGCGCTGGAAATGGGGCATCTGCTGGAACCGCTGGTTGCACAGATTTTCTCAAAGAAAACCGGGTTGGAAGTTTTCCAAATCAAGAAGATGTTCCAGCACCCGCAGTATCCTTTCATGCTGGCAGATGTGGACTACTTTGTCTGCCTGCCAAACGGGAAAATTGCGATTCTGGAAATCAAAACGACCAACTACAACGCAAAAGACCACTGGTGGAGGGACGGCGAGGAATGTGTTCCCGTCTACTATGAAACACAGGGGAGACACTACATGGCCGTTATGGACATCGACGAAATCTTCTATTGCTGCCTCTACGGCAACAACGAGGACGAAGTCATCATTCGCCACCTGTACCGTGACCGGGAATATGAGCAGGAAATGGTCTATCTGGAACGCGAGTTCTGGCACGACTACATCTTGACCCGCATCCCGCCGCCCTACACCGAGGACGGCAGCCTGATTCTCGAAAGCCTGCGCCGCCGCTTAGGTGCTGCGGATAAGACGATTCCTGCCATCCAGTTGGACAACGACCTATCCGCCACCATGCTGCGGTATCTCCGCTTACAGGAGCAAAAGCAGCAGGTAGAAACGCGGGTTAAAACGCTTGACACAGAAATGCAGCGGCTGAAAGGCCAGATGGTTGCCAAACTGGGCGGCAGCTGCATGGCAATGGGGGAGTACGGCGGTACACAGTACACTATTAGCTACAACCCCGTCAGCCGGACAGGCATCACGAAAGACAATCTCCAAAAGCTGAAGCTGCTGCACCCCGATATTTATGACGAGTACGTCACGGTATCGGAATCGCGGCGCTTCAGCATCAAGGCAAAAGCGGCGGACGAAGCCGCTTGACAAAGAAGGGAGCGTGCCTATGCACGACAGTGAACAGGAACACAGCGGCATTACCGGCTGCCGTGTCACCTACGAATCCACGATTTTTTACAATGAAGCAAACAAATTCTCCATCATCGTTGTCAAAACCAGTGACCCGCGTATCCCGCCGCAGGCTTGCAACGGCCGCTACTATGGCGACCGCATGCTGCGCTTTACGGCGGTGGGGTATGAACTGCCCCGCACCAAGGCGGTGGAGTTGGAACTGGACGGCGAATGGGTGGAGAGCAAGTACGGGTATCAGCTGCAAGTCGAACAGTGGCAGGAAATCGTTCCGCAGACAGCGGACGGTCTGCTGGCATACTTGGGTTCCGGGCTTATCAAGGGCATCGGTCCCAAGACGGCAGAGGACATTGTTGCCACGTTCGGACCGGACACCCTGAATATCCTTGACAACGAGCCGGAGAAGCTGCTGCAAATCCGCGGCATCACCGAGGGCAAGCTCAAGGACATTGAGGAATCCTACGCCGGGAGCCGCGTTCTGCGCAACCTTATGAGCCTTTTGGGACCGTTCAAAATTACGCCCGCCACGGCGCTGAAAATTTATCAGAACTTTGGTCCGGCGTGTGTGGACATCCTCAAAAAATGCCCGTATGATCTGTGCCAGATCTCCGGCTTCGGCTTCAAGCGTGTGGATGGTATCGTCCGCAAGACGGACAACCGCCTGCACAGCACCGAGCGCATCAAGGGCGCGGTGCTGTACACGCTGGAGGATGCCCGCAGTAAATCAGGGCATCTGTTTCTGCCATCGGAAGATTTAGTAAAGGAAACGCTGCTTCTGCTCAACGCGCCCATTCCTATCCCGGAACAGCGCGTCCGCACCGAGGAAGTACAGGAAACATTGCAGCAGATGATTCTGCACGGCGCAGTGGTCGCCTATAAGCAGTACCTGTACAGCCCGCGTGTGTTCGGGCAGGAGGATGATACCGCCCGCATGATTGCCGAGCGGCTTGCCAATATCAGCGTGGTTGAGAATATCGAATCTGCGCTGGAGTCGGTGCGCGAAAGTCTGGGCATCACGCTTTCCCAAAAGCAGGAACAGGCGGTGCGCACGGCATTTCAGCATGGGCTGACGATTATCACCGGCTCACCCGGCACCGGCAAAACCACCGTGTTAAAGGCCATCATCGAGGTGTTCAAGAACCTGCACCCGAAAGGAAAGTTCGCCCTTATGGCTCCCACAGGTCGCGCCAGCCGCCGTATGGCGGAAAGCACCGGCGCAGACGAAGCCCGCACACTGCATAGTGCGCTGGGACTTGGAACAGGAGAAGAAACAGTAGCTAAGGAACGTGTCCGTTTCGTAGATGCAGACCTCATCATTGTGGACGAGTTCTCTATGGTGGATATGTGGCTGGCACAGCAGTTCTTCAAACGCATTGGTCAGCACACGCGGGTCGTTCTTGTGGGCGACCCGAACCAACTGCCCAGCGTGGGTGCGGGCAATGTGTTCTATGAACTGATCCACAGCGGAATGGTGCCTGTCACCGTGCTGGATTGGATCTTCCGCCAGTCAAAAGACGGCCTGATTGCCTATAACGCGAAGTTCATCAACGAGGGCAGCACCAAGCTGTACTACGGCAATGACTTTGTGTTCGTGGACAGCCCGACACAAATCGAGACGGCGCGGCGCATCCAAGACATTTACTGCAAAGAAGCTGCCGAGCGCGGCATCGAGAACGTGCAGATTCTTTCGCCGTTCCGCGAGAAAGGCGAGGCAGCCTCCGAGCAGCTTAACCGAGCCATTCGGGAACGGGTCAATTCGTTCCGCTCGGCCGAGGAAGAAGTGAGAATCGGCAGCCGCACATTCCGTGTTCATGACCGCGTCATGCAGACAAAGAACACCGAAAAAGTTTCCAATGGCGACCTCGGCTTTATCACCGGCATCACCACAGGAAGCAAGGGCGAATGGCTCGTGCAGATGGATTTTGGCGGCGACCGCAAGTTGACTTACACGCCGGAACAACTGGCGCATGTTGACCTTGCCTACGCTACTACGATTCATAAAGCGATGGGGTCGGAGTTCGAAACGGTCATTATCCCCATCGTCAAGGCACACACAATCATGCTGTATCGTAATTTATTATATACAGCCGTGACCCGCGCCAAGAAAAAAGTCATCCTTGTGGGGCATAAGGCGATTCTGTTTATGGCGGTTCACCGCGCCGATATAAGCAAGCGCAACACCATGCTGGGTGAGCGTATCCGCCTGTACTGCAAGGCATACCACACCGAACGAAATGCACTGCCGGAACTGCAACAGGCCGGCTGAATACAAAATTGAAGGGAGAAATCACCCATGAAAGGGAATCAAGAACCTATGCTGTACACCACCAACGCTACTGTGGCCGCGCTGAACCATGTACCCGGCTTTGACCCGCTGAAATTCCTGCGCCGCACAATTTCCCGCAAGACAGGGGAGGATGTGATGCGCCTTGACCTGCGGTACAAAAAGCTGTGGTTCCGGCTGGCCTGCCCCACGGGGCGGCTGAAGCTCAACGCCCTGCGCATCACCGAGAAGATGGCAATTTTTGAAGCCAAGGTCTACCGTGACCGCGAGGATGCCGAGCCGTTGAGCAGCTACGTTGCCAACTGCACGCTGGATGCAACGCCCGGTGGGCTGTATGTGGAAGCCGCGCAGGAGGAAGCGCTGGATACGGCGCTCTCCAATGCAGGCTTTGGCATCCAGTTTGCCGATGTGGGCAGTGAATCCGAGGAGTACGGCAGCGAGGTGCCGGTGGGAGCAAAAGCAGAGATTGCAAAACCTGTTCAGGTAAAAACGGAAGTAACCGAGTCTGTACAGACGAAAGCAGAAGATGCAGAACCTGTGCAGAAGCAGCCGGAGCCCGTGAAAGCTACCCCGCAGGAGGCTGCCAAGGCTGACCCGCTGGATGCCATCATGGCGGACGATATGCCTATCCCCGAACAGACTACGGCAGAAGTCGTAAAAAAGCCTAAGACGGTTGTGCCGGAATCCGCGCAGTCTGCACAGACCCCGCCAGAACCGCCGCAGAATGTCATTGTGCTGGAACAGGAACAGCCTGCCGCTACGTATACCCAAAGCAGCCCGGTGGAGGAGATCCGCCGCCAGATAACCTACGAGCAGGCGCAGAACGTCATCGTAGACTGCGGCACCTGCAAGGGCTGGACGTTGGCACAGGTGGCTGACCGCCGTGCCGCCAGCCTGCGCTGGTATGTGAAAGGCTATCAAGGAGAAAACAACATTCTCCGCGCGGCGGCCGCCATTATATGGGACAGCTTGCAGGAGAAGCAGGCGGGATAACCGGGAAGAAGGCCGTTTTGCATGACCTCATCTTCCGATACGTTTCTGTTTGGCATTGCCGATGTGGTAGAGTTGCTGGGCCTTACCGTCCGCCGCCGTCTGCCGTCGAGCATGTACCTGAACTGCCCCTTTTGCGGGGATCAGCGCGGGCGGCTCAACGTCAACACAGACAAAAACGTCTGGCGCTGCAATCGCTGCGGCGCGGCGGGCGGTATGCTGGCACTGTATGCCCGCTATAACTGCACCAGCAATGCCGATGCCTACCGCGAGATTTGCGAAGCGCTGGGACGATACACACCCCGGCCAAGGGTAAATGACTGCATCGGGGTAAAGCCGGAGCAGAATGTCCGCGCCACCCCACAGGAGATACACCAGACTTACTCGCTGCTGCTCTCCATGCTGCCGCTGACACCCACGCACAAGGCACATCTGCTGTCACCGCGGCGCGGGCTGACCGAGGAACAGATCGCAAGGTTCGGGTTCAAATCGACCCCGCCTGCGTTTCTGTGCCGAAGTTATGCCGAGCGCCTGCGGCGGCAGGGCTGCACCTTACAGGGTGTGCCGGGCTTCTATCAAGACGATGCCGGGCGGTGGACGATCAATTTCAGCAGCCGCACGGCGGGCATCCTGCTCCCGGCTGTCGGTATGGACTGATTGATTTGCGGTATGCAAATCAGGCTGGACACACCGCTGCGCCGCAGGGATGACCCACCGGGCAAAAGCGGGGCGAAGTATATATGGCTGTCTTCTATCGGCAAGCCGCATGGCGTGACCTCCAGCAGCCCGCTGCATTTTGTGGGCGAGCCGTTTGCCAAGACCGTATATGTGACGGAAGGGCTGCTCAAAGCCGATATTGCCTACTGCCTGACAGGACGCTCGTTTGTTGCTGTGGCAGGGGTGAACAGCTTGAACGGCTTGGAATCCGCACTGCGCTGCATGGCACAGAACGGCACCAAGCTGGTCGTGGAAGCCTATGACATGGACAAGTTAGAAAATGAATATGTGGCATCTGCCGCCGAAAAGGTTCAGCAGATTGCCCGCGTAGCCGGGCTGCAAAGCACAAGCCTTGTCTGGAATACTGCCTACAAGGGCATAGACGACTGGCAGCTTGCTTTGCGGCAGGAAGAAGCAAAAGAAAAAGCGGCCTGATGCCGCGCAAAGTTATGGCAGAGAGTTACCATCGGGTAGCTCTCTGCCTTTTTTAGAAAGGACAGAACAATGGGTATACTCTCTGAAATTGATATGATGAACCGCGACGCCGAGGATGATGCTTTTGAGGTATCTTCGGATAGTGAAACCGTAGATTCTTTCAGCGAAGAATTTGAGCCGGTAGAAACCCCGAAGCAGGAACCGCAAGCGGAGGACGCAGAAGAAGCCCGCAAAAAGGCTGAATTTGATGTAGCCGAAGCCAAGCGGAAAGCCGAATGGGAGACGAAACAGGCGCAGAAGAAACTGCGGGAACAGCAGGAACTGGACCGACTTGCGGCTATGTCGGATGATGACGTGATGCAGGCCTCCATGAACCGCGTCTCGCAGGACACCGAGCGCCTGACCCGCCGCAACATGAAGCTATGCGTCATGGAGGACGTACAGACCGAATGCCTGGCAGACCCCGCCTTTGCCCGACTTGTGATGAACCCCAAGAAAAAGATGGTGAACTGCTTCCACTACATCAACCGCAAAGCGCGGGAGTATCTGGAACAGGAAATGAAGGACAACGACGAAAAGCCTATGGGCGGCGGTTTCGGCGGCGATGTGCCGGACGAACTCTGCTACCAGTGGGCACGGGAGTATTTCCGCGATGCTGATGCCAAGGAGGACGCTGAACCCGAAGAAAAGTTTGTCCCCAAGATCTACAATGGGAAAGCGCCCAAGGCAGGCAAAGTCAAAAAAGATAAGCCCAAGAAAGCAGCGCCCAGGCCAGCCCCGAAACCCGCAGATGAAGAACAACTCACCTTTGGTGACTTCGGCACAGAGGAGGCGGCAGGATGAAACTGGACAAACGAGCCTGCCGCCATGCAGCCAATGTTCCGCTGCACATCAGCCTGAATGCGGGTGTGCTGTACACGGAACAGGTGAAATACCTTGTCACCGCCGCCGTCAAGCTGCTCGGCGGGCATAGGGTGCTGGCGGTTTACTTCTATGAGTGCGAACGACTGAAGGCAAATGACTGTATGCCGAAGTGGGTCGTGTTTCAGGGCAAGGATGACTTTGCCACGCTGGAACGCGATGCCGCAGGAAACGTCAAGTGGCGGGATGCCATGCTGACGAATCTGACGGGTTATTATAGTGGGTCATTCCTGCCCGCTTGTGTGTTTTATAAAAAAACAGGATGTCATACGATTGCAAGATACATCCATGTTGAAGCAAATCCGACATTGGTGCTGAGGCATTTGGACGATTATCAACAGGATATCCGTGACCGACAGGCGAAAGTCCGCCGCTACAAGAGAGATGCTGTAGTTCGGGACAAAATGCGCCGTGTGCCGCAAACGCCCGCCAACCTGAAGCGCTGGGCAGATAAGCATATCATGCCGCACTATCTGTTCTATGACTACAATAATGGCCGCGCCAAAACACAGGCGTACTGCACCTATTGCGAGAAGTTTTCTGTAATTAAAAGGCCCAAAAGCAACGATGTCCTGCGCTGCCCTAAATGCGGCCAGAAAGCTATAGCCAAGGCGCAGGGGAGAAGAGCGGCTTACCATGAAGATAGGGAAACCTGTCAGGTAGTCCAGCAAGTCAGCCCGTATGAGCTTGTGGTGCGTATCTATAAGCTGTACTGGTCTTATGCCAAGGGAAAGGATACCGCTGGAAAATCTGCATATGAAGTCATGCGCATATTTGTCCGCAGTGATGACGGCAAGGACGCAACCATGGAGCCTTACTATTATGACAGCGTCTATGACAGTGTGACCCGCTGGCGGCGCGGCTATCATCCGGGAGCATTGTTTGGAATGGAGTGCTTTATTTCAGAAGAAACCGGCGAGATATATCTTCCGGGGCTTGAAAAGGCCCTGCAAGGTACGACTTTGGAATACTGTGCTCTGCGCCAATTCTATGAGAGGACAGCTATCCCGATGCAGGTCAGTCACTATCTGAAAATGTATTTGCGGCATCCGCTTTTGATCGAACGATTGACGAAAGTGGGCTTTGAGAACATTGTGGCAGATGTTGTCTACCGACACGGTTTCAGTGATGCGCTGGATGAAATGCAAGCCAGAACACACCGTATCCTGCGCGTGGAAAAACAGGACGTATCTGTACTGCAGGAGCAAAAAGTAGGCATGCCGCTGCTGAAGAAGTATCAGGCGTATGTGGCAATCCACCTGCGTGGAAGAGCCGAACTGTTTCAGTGGCAACTTCATAATGAGGTGTCAGAGATTCCCACGGACATATTCCAGTACATGACGGCGGAAAAGTTCATGCGCTACATAGATGCCCAATTCCCAATCTATTGCGAGGCACGTCCGGCTAATGGGTATCGTGACCCGACGATGGAAACACTGGTAATAACCTATGTGGATTACCTGCATATGTGCCGTAGGCAAGCCTATGACATGAAGGAAAAGTCGGTGCTGTTCCCAAAAAACTGCGCGGCTGCGCACGACCGAGAAGCAGAGCGCATCCAAAAAATCAACGATGCGCAGAAAAACAAGGCGTTCGGCATAGCCTACGCAGGCTTTGCGCGAAAAGCGGCGCTTTCCAATGAGGAACTGCAAATCGTCTGCCCGAAGCGAGTCAACGACCTTGTTGCCGAGGGAAGGGCGCTGCACCACTGCGTTGGCAGCTATGTTGACCGCGTGGCAGAGGGAAGATGTCTGATCGTATTTGTCCGCCGTGTAGAAGAACCGGAAAAGCCGTATGTGACCGTGGAAGTGCGCAATGGTAAAATCGAGCAAATCCATGGCGACCACAACAGCGACCCTACGGAAGAAGTACAGAAATTTGTTGACCTGTGGAGCCGCAAGGTGCTGCCTATGGCTTTACAGGCTGCGTAAGAAAGGAAGTGCTTACTTTATGAAGCAACTCGGAAATCTCGCCATCGCCTGCGCCCAGCGCAAGGATGTGACCCTGCGCATCGAGCGGGGGAGGGTAATGGTCTTACTGGACGGCACTTATGCGCCGACAGCGTTTTCTACCGATTGGGATGACGATGAAGCTATCCTGTCGGTGATCCATGAACTGAACTTCGGCCGATGCGCCCCCAAAAGCCAATGAAAACTGAGGAATGGCAGGAAAAAGCCGCTTTTATCGACAAGCTGCGGGAACTGACAGACCGCCTGAACCGCTGCCGCGCAGCGTATGAAGCCCATACGCCGCTGGTAAGTGATGAAGTCTACGACATTCTGTTCAGCGATTTGCAGACGCTGGAAAGTTGGCTGGGGTTGAGGATGAAGAACTCACCGACTAAGAAAGACAATCATCTGACATGAAACAGCCTCCAATCTATGCAGTATTGTGCATAGGTTGGAGGCTTTTGTTTGGGAGAGAGTATTGCTTTTTCATTTAGGCACTTGCTTTTCTATTGAGTTGGTGTTACAATAATGTTGAAAGCAAATTCAATGAATTGCAATTCAACGATTTTTGAGGTGCGATATGTTTATTGGTCGTGAGAAAGAACTGGCGTTTTTACAGCAAGACTATATTGGAAAAGCTGTGATGGTCTATGGCAAACGTCGAGTTGGCAAGACCACCCTGATTCAGAAGGCACTGAAATCGAGCAGCTATCGAACGGTCTACTTTGAGTGCCTGAAAGGTACAATGCAAGATAACATCAACGGGCTTGTACAGGAACTTGTTCGGGCAAAACTCCTGCCTGTGCCATTGAATTTTAGCACCTTGCAGGATGTGTTCGCGTATCTGAACGCCCTGCCGGAGAAAATCGTTGTCGTTATTGATGAGTACCCCTATCTCAAAGCAATGAACGACTCCGCAACTGTCGATTCCGTATTCCAGAATATCATTGACAATCGTCTAGCTAATATTGAACTCATCCTTTCTGGCTCCCACATCGGCATGATGAAAGATGCGTTGCAGGAAAAGAATGCCCTGTATGGCCGCTTTGCCGTAACGATCAAACTCAACGAGCTGAACTATCTGGAAGCTGCAAAATTCTATCCTGACAAAACTCCCTATGATAAGGCGGCGCACTATGCCGTCTTTGGTGGATCACCTTTTGTTAATCAAGCGCTGCAACCTACGGCTACAATTCGGGAAAACATTATCAGCACGATCCTCAACCCTATGAGTGCTATCTATCTCTATGCCAGCCAACTGCTGTTGTCAGACTACTCCGTCAAAATCAATGCCGAGCGTATCTTCTCGGTCATTGGAAACGGAAAGAAACGATATACAGAAATTGAGGATAAACTGGATGTCAAAAAGACCGGCAACCTCTCTAAACAAATAAAATCGCTGATTGACCTTGAAATCATCGCGCGCAATAGCCCCATCAACAAGATTGGAGACAATAAGAAGTCCACTTTTGAAATCAATGATAATCTGCTGCGGTTTTACTTTACCTTTATCTATAAGAACGCCAGTGCCTTGCAGGTCCTGGGAGCCGAGGCGTTCTATGATGAATATATAGCGCCTGCTCTGACGGATTTTATCTCTCGCCGTTTTGAGGGTATCTGTCGCGACTATTTCAGCCTTCAGGTTCGTTCCGGTAAAATGAAGGGGGTACGCAATATTGGCAGCTATTACTATGACGACCCCGCCCATCGAAAGAATGGCGAGTTTGATGTCGCCCTGGAATTTGCAGACGGATATGAGATTTACGAAGCAAAATATTATGCCCAGCCGATGACCCTTGATGAAATTCATCGTGAGGTTCAGCAAGTGGAAGAAATCAAAGAACTCACGGTCACGCAAATTGGTTTCATAGCTGTCAATGGATTTGCAGAGAAGGAAGAGCCGTATCTTTATCTGGACGGAAACAATATTTTTGCAAACGAATAAGTACTATATGGTAAATATGACGTAGAATAGTCCATCAAAGGAAATTAGATAACGAAAAAAGGTGCGACTATAACGAACACATTGGAGAGGCCCCCTATGGAACCACAGAAAATAGCACAACGTAAACGGGCAGTACATGTGGCAGATGCAGTCAATAAAATTGAAGGCGTACCGGTTCGCAGCTATGCGATAGAGCTTTCAAACGCATGGTGTGAAGACAAAATCACTGGTGTACAGATGAAAGAAGCCCTTTTGAAAAGCCACATGGAATTAGCGCGCCGGGCGAAGTAAAATTATATAAAAGAAAAATCACCTTCGGGTTGCACTGCATCGCGTGAGTGCAAGTCGAAGGTAATTATTTTTATGCGAGAACCGCCAATCTACACGATACAACCGCGTAAGTTGGAGATTTTTATTTAGTGAGTAACGAGAGGTGTGTATTGATTTTAATGTTTATAGAAAAAATCATGAAAATGCATAACACTTTAGTAAGTTATGGTGTTATAGTAGTGAAAGGCCTTTGCAAAGTCAAGTAATGGGAGCGGTAACATGGAACAAAAATATAAAGTGGAACAGATTTTCACAAAAAACTATGCCCGCCTATGTGCAATGGCCACTGCCATTCTACATGATTCGTCTCTTGCACAAGATGCGGTACAAGAAGGATGGATTAGATTGCATAAAGCCAAGCAACTTGATACGTCGAGTGAGGAAAAACTTGAGCATCTTATACTTATTACTGTCCGTCATGCGGCCTACAACATCATGCGAAAGGGAAATCCTGAACCGATTGAAGATAGTATATTGAATTCTATACCGGACACTTCACCATCACCACATGAGATTGTAGAGAGCAGAGAGGTAAGTAGAAAAATAAAGAACAGTTTGAGAAATCTAAGCGAGACAGATCGGTCTATTATTCAATTACAGTATGGTCAAGGATATACCAGCACACAAATAGCAGCATTACTTGACCTCTCTCCCAATACAGTGCGACAGCGAGCATGGAGAACGAGAAAAATGCTCAAAGCGGTGTTAGAGAAAGAAGGTATTATACTGTGAAGAATAAGTTTGATGAGTTATTGATTGCGGTATGCGAAGATATGCAAAAAGAAGAATTGGAAGCATTTCATGCAATCGAAGTAAAACCAGTGACTGGGCCAAATCTTAAGATTAGTAAAAAAAGATATAAAAGTGTTTACATGGCAGCGGCAGTCGTTGCGGCGGTTTTTCTATTTGCAACAGCAGCGGTGGCGTTATGGCCAGAACTGAGCTGGAATATGAATCGTGGGAGTGTTTGGCTGACGGTTAGGAATGCCCCTGATTCAAGCAACTATGAGAAAATGCAGATTCAAGTTCCCAGCAGCGATTATAGTGTAGAGGAGCTTGATGAGAATGCAGAAATAGGATATAGTCGTATTCGTGTTACCTATTCTGGAAAAATTCATACGGGAATAGGTAAAGGCTATAAGACAGAGCAAAAAAGCTTTGTTGTAACACAGTACAGTTTTGCATCGGTTGAACATGAATTTACAGATGAAGACGGGAATCTTCTTTCGGAAATTGACCGAGATGAACTTCGGAATGCAATTGCATTAAAGGAATCGGTAAATAGTATTCAGCCAGAAGATATTATCTCTAAAGCGGCAATTTATTGGGTAACAGATCAGTCTTGCTATCGATTTTATCATGAAACAGAAATATATGATGTGGACGAAGCTGAAAAAATAATAGAAATGCTAAAATCTATAAAGCCATGAAAGGAGGCTCTTAGGCTTTATCTGTACTGTCGAATTTTATCGCAGGAAATAACAGGTTCAAAAACGCAATGCCTACTTACAGGGGAGGTGTATTAAGGTGAAGACATTTGAATGGGGATTGCTAAAAATATGTTGTGCTTTTTTGTGCATGTTGACTTTGTTGACAGCATGTTCCAATGAGGAGCTTGTTGAAAACACATCAAACTGTGTCGGTGAGGAATATGTTGAAATTGAAGGTGAAAAAACATCTAATGGGTCACAGGAACACGTAACGGTGGACGAATTAAAGGAATTACCTGCAATTATTGCTGAGGCAAAACAAATATGCAATGAAAAAGAACTGGCAATTGATGAATTTTATACTTTTGCATATGGAGATAAGTTTGTGACAGTGTGTGGTGCGGTTGAACAAACAGATGCACAACTTCTACATGAAAAATACCCGGATATCACTTTTCCTGATTCGATTGGCGATTACAAATTTCAAGTGGCATCGTTAGATTATAAGCCCACACCATCAATTCAAGTGTCTACTTCAATTCCAGAGGGGGCTGAATTGAATAGTACTTACAAACAAGCAGATGAAACAACATATGATCATTTGCTTCGAATGAGTATTAGTTATTACAATGAGAAAAAAACTCTAAAGATTGAAGTATATCGAGCAAATGCCGAAGCCGTGTCGGTACAAGAAAACAATCTTAATATCGAAGAAGAGATTGGCAAATATGAGATTGTAAGTGATAGTATTACCTCGGAGATGTACTTGCGCTGGGGAAATGAAACGTGGAAATACTTGATGCATGAGAACAATGGCGGGACGGAAGAAAATTTCTGTAAAGCGTTAATTGATACAGGCGTTTCTTCGTTGATTGCTTTTCGGTAGTCAGGTAAGAGCACAGAAGCATATGCCGTCAATAAAAGTGGAGATGTACTGGGTCGTACCTATGCGATGGAACTTTAAACTACAAGCAACGAAGATGAAATCACCGGATCGCAGATGAAAGCAGTACTTTTGAAAAAGCTACATGGAAATGGCGTGTCGTGTGAAGCAAAGCCACATGAGATATAAAATGGAAACCATGTATTCAAAAAAACACAGCAGGGAAAGTCTCAAAAAATGACGGCATTAACAATTTGAAAACATAAAAAGCTGAAATTGTCTCCGACTTGCACTCACGTCATGTGATGTAAATCGGAGACAATTATATTTTATATTTTTTTCCTCTGTTGCTTTCACCAGCAGCATTGGGCGGCGCAGTTCGTCTTTCATACCGGGCAAGTCCATCATGTTGGCGGGCGGCTCGGCTTCCTCTACAGCCTCCAGCACAAACCCGATGCGCAGTAAGCCCATAAGAATCTGCGTTAGTGTGTGGTGCTGCTTGCGGATCTCGCAGCCTAAAAAGTTAGTGACACGCTCACCGGGCAGAAAGTAGTTGTCGATGGGCCAGTACAGCAGCCGATCGTTCGTACCATAAACCCAGCCTTGATGTACACCAGCAGTGAATGAGGGATGCTCTATATAAAAAAGGAACGTCCCGTCAGATTTCAGCGTCCGATGCACATTGGCAAACACACGGTCTAAATCGGCAATGTAGTGCAGCGCCAGATTGGAAACTACGCAATCCCACGCGGCGGCAGGGTAATCGTAATCCGCAATGCTGCAAAGGCGGTATTCAATTTTCGGATCTGCATTGCGCTTTTGGGATTCATCCAGCATTTTGTGGCTGATGCCGATGCCCAACACCTGTGCCGCGCCCTGCTCCACAGCATACTTACAGTGCCAGCCATAGCAGCAGCCTAAATCCAAAACACGCTTGCACTGCAAATCTGGGAACAGAGGCTGCAGCATGTGCCACTCGCACGCGTCGGCAAGCCCCCGTTGGCTGCGGGTCATCTTAGCATATTCTTGGAAAAATGCTTCGTTGTCATATTCAATATCTGCCATAGTGTGTGGCACCACTTTTGTGGTAGTATACCATGAAATATCCCCGGCAGTAAATTGACGTTTTCTGCAAATTATGGTATCATACTGATGTAAGTGATTTATGTGTCCTGCAAAGCAATTTGCACTGACACACGTTGTTATTTTTGTACTTTGTGCCTGCAATGCCGCTGACCGTCTGGTCTGTGCATTGCGGGCATTTTTTATCCGCCGGGGGACACCCCGTACAAAGCGAGAATGACTTTTGTGCTGCTATTGGCAGCGAAGAAAAGTTGTTCTCGCTTTTTTGTTTTGGTTTAGCGCCGCCCGGCGTTAAAAATAGAAATGCAAGAAAGGTGAAATCACAATGATGGACGAACTCAAGCAGCAATTTTACGAGGTCATGCACAAGTATCAGAAGCCGTTTTCGGAGGAAGGTGTCACAGCAAACCTTACACAATGGAATGAACAGAAGCAGGGACTTTTGCAGCTTCTGCGCAGGCATCCGCTATGGAATGAGAAAGAACTGGCAATCGTGTTCCGCGTGGAGGAACGCCGAGAAATCGACCGTATCACAGTGGACGAAACGCGCGCCGCCATCCTGGAACTTGGTCGCAGGGCCTGCACGGATGATACTGTGTACGAAAACTTTGAAACCGCCCTGCGCGCGGCAACCGCAGACTATGCCCGGATACCAAACGAGTACCGCTTGGACACAATCAGGCAGTACGGCGGCATCAAGTGCGCACCGGGGCAAAAGGCAAGCCGCATTATCAATCGGCTCTGCCTGAAATTCCATCTTGACCAAATCGAGGAAGAAGCGGAAGCAGGCGAGCCGGACAACCGCTATATGCGCACGGTCAAACCTTACAACGCGCTGTTTGCACGGCTGGCCGATGCCCTGAACCCAGCGCATATCGAGAAAACCGCGGTGCTGTCAATCCACCCCTGCGATTTTCTTGAAATGTCCAATCGCGACAACACTTGGAGTTCCTGCCACTGCTTAGAGAGGGGCAGTTATCACGGCGGCTGCCAGTCCTATATGGGCGATGCCGTCAGTATGATTTTTTTCACAGTCAGCGACGAGTACACGCAGGACTTCCATACAGCACCGCGCATCACACGAGAGATTTTCTGCTATAAAGACAATGTTCTGCTGCAATCTCGTCTGTACCCTACGGATTTGGAAGACCAGAAAACCCTGTATCGCAGCATCGTCCAGCAGGCTGTTGCAACGTGCCTTGACAAACCGAACCTGTGGTCAATCAAACGTGGAAAAGATACCGAACCTTACTGCGAATCTGCGGCGGATAGCAACCATTATCCCGACTATAAGTATGGATATGCGGTTGTATCTCTGCTGAAAGGGGAAACCGACTATGGCCAAATGACGATTGGCTCCGTGGCCCGCTGTGTCTGCTGTGGCGGGGAACAGAAGAATCACCGCTCGATACGCTGTGCAGAATGCGGCAGTATGTTTGTCTGCAAAGGCTGCGGCAAAACAGTGCATGGATATGGGCGCTATATTGATGATCACTTTTATTGCAATGAGTGCAGCTATGAATGTACGGTTTGCAAAGAAAAGTTTATCGGTATGCCGCGTATCGGAATTGCCCGTTCAGGCGAGCAGCGCGGGATTTGCCCTGCCTGCTATGCGCAGGTAGTTGATGTATGCGGAAACTGCACAATCCATAGTGACTGCCTTTCCATCGGTGCCAATCGCTTCTGCCCGAACCAGTTGAGCGGCCTTGCCGCATAAAGGAGGAATCCATGCAAGAATTGACGTTTGAAACCATTCTGCGTCTGCCGCAGATGGAATTGAAAAAGAGGTTAAAAGCCGAGCTGAAAAGCAGGGGTTACCCCGTTACCGATAAGCCCGGCTACCTGTATGCCGAGGGAACGATTCCTGTCTTGCTGGTGGCCCACATGGACACGGTTCACCGTCAGCCTGTCGAACAGGTATGCTATTCGGCAGACGGGGCTGTAGCCATGTCACCGCAGGGAATCGGCGGCGATGACCGATGCGGGGTCTGGATGATTTTGCAGATCCTGCGTACAACAAAATGTCACGTGCTGTTCTGTGAGGATGAAGAAGTCGGCTGTGTAGGTGCAAAGAAATTCACAAGAGGCTCTTTGCGGCCGCAGGTAAACTACATCGTAGAACTTGACCGTCGGGGCAGCAATGATGCCGTGTTTTACCGTTGCGATAACCCCGAGTTTGAAGACTTCGTTACCTCGTTTGGGTTCGAGACAGCCAATGGCTCGTGCAGTGATATATCTTACATTGCACCGTATCTGGAAACGGCGGCAGTCAATATCAGCTGCGGTTACTACTGCGAGCATCAACGGCATGAGTACATCCACTTAGAGGAGATGGAACTGAATGCCGCCCGCGTGGCGCAGATGGTAACGCAGCAGACAGAACACTTTGAATATAGGGAACAGCAGGACAGTTTCTTCGGCGGCCGAGTTTACCAGTATTCTATGTGGGATACTGCTTCTGAGCGCGAAACCTACAAGTGGCTTTCACCGCTGCCGAAAGAAGCAAAAATCAAGCTGGGAACAGCGGAACTTATCATGCCTCATGCCAAGATTGACCGGCAGAGGAAGGTTCATCGCTACATACCAGAACTAAGTGCCGCGGTGCTGACAGAAAATGCAGTAGCTATAATGCCGAACGGCAAGAAACCAGTCTATGATACGAAAAAATCAAAATGTCATAAAGTAATACCGTTAGCACAAGCATTAGAATTGCTGAGATGTAAGTAAACAAAAGGCCCTCCTTCGCTGAACTGTGAAAGAGGGCCTTTTGTTTATGTCAGGCATTTAGTCACTATGAGACTTTTATTAATTCAATGCAAAAGCGTAATGGAGGGAAAGCCTTTCTACGTTTAAACTACAGGGCGGTAGGGCTATTTCTACCTGTTACTAACACTACTTCTCTAATATCCATTCTTTTCCAGATAGTTCGCATAGTATTCAAATCCATGCGTGATGAGATATTTTAGTAGGTAGTTACGAGGAGGCCAGTTAGACATATATGGGTTTAAATCGTATCCTGTGTACAGTCCCCCACCCGGGCCAGTGTATAATCCCCCGCCTGGACCAGTATATAGTCCTCCACCCGGACCGGTATATAAACCTCCGCCCGGACCAGTATATAGTCCTCCACCTGGATCAGAACTTGCACCTCCACCTGGGCCAGTATATAGCCCTCCACCTGGGCCAGTATATAGCCCTCCACCTGGACCACTATATTTATTTCTTGACCACATAAGATTACCTCTATAAATTACTTTTCAGCTATTACGGGAACATAATTTGTAATTAATTCCGAAACAAGCATTGGATATTTAATCTCGAACAAGCGAAGATATTTGCTAATCAATAGCGAATATTGCGGTGATACTTTATTAGTTAATATGTTGCTCCAATTATGCGGAGAATAGCGCATGATGTTACATAGAGCGCTTATGATCAGAAAATGCAAACACAATTCCGGGAGGACCAGACCTTCTATGGGTGACTCGATATACCAAAGCTGTCCTCGAAGGTCATGGTAAATACATGGTGTAATACGCGAAATTATACTCGATGAAACCGTTACTTTATAGGCACCTTGATTATCACGAATAGCTGCATCATCTACATTGAAAGCCGCCTTAAGCTTTTCCTTTGAGGGTCTATCAATACCATTCCCAATGTAGAAATTATATGTTATGCTTGAATTAACAATTTCTGTGTCAATACTCAGTTTATGAACCAAGTGATTCTGTGTATCAACTTTTGTGTAATATTCATTTAATTCTGGCACCATAGACAGCAATGTTACTAACGACAATTTAATGCTACTTTCTTGAACCAATTCGATAGACGGCATTAAAGAATATTTCAAGCTAATATTAGAATGATAATCACATATTTGACTTATTTGCAAGGCACACAATAAATCTAAAAAGGTCCCGCTGGGGAGATCTCCACCAAATTCGATGCAACCGGTTGCATGGTTATATGTATGCCCATGAGAACCTTTAAGACTGTCAATCGACTTATGCAAGGGAGAATGCACTACGATTATTGCGTATGCATATGCACAAGCAGCATAAAAGTCAATCAGCGGTTTTGCAATCATATCCGCCTTTATGGCCGCGTCTAAGAGGCTTCGTCCCTGACGGATGCAATCCATCAACTCGATTGCATCGGCAGTATTCAGACCATTGCGGACCCGATGTTTCTTCTCTTTGTAGATGTCTTTAATATAGTTTTCGTTTTCTAAAGATGAAAGAAAATCGAGAACAGCATTTTGTTGTATAAGAAGATCAATTGATAATCGTTCGGGAATACTTGAGTCCTTCAATCGAGAATCAATTTCGTTATTGAGTTTTAAATAAGCCTTGTTTAGTGCTGTTAAATTTGGACCACCTTGAATGACAACATAAGCATCACGCGATTTGTATTTTCCCTTTTCGGTCTGCGGTAAAGCATCGTACTCTGCACACTTTTCATTGTAAAAATCCATATCAAATGATTCGAACAACTTTGATCCTTTGGCGCAGGGGCTAATAGTAGCGCTCCAGCTCATCATTTCCATCATTTAAAACCTCATAAACAAATTTTTGTAAAGACGGCTTCCTATTATAGATATAATGTTTTGATGCCTTCTTGAATATTTCTATATGCCATTAGCGGATAAATGGTATATCTCTTTTTTCCATTATAGCTTGATTTCAATTTTATCACGTTGTGAAATATCTTTCAACTAACAATATCGCATTTACCCATGTGTGCGCTAAACTTGTGAAAATTAAAAAGCGATATTGAGCAGAGTTAAGTGCAATGTTTCGCCAATCATGCAAAGAGGATGTAAAATTTATGGCGACCCGTTGTGCAAATGCAGAAAGCTATGGTATGCTAATTATATAAAGTGTACAGGAAATAATCAGAGCGCGAGGGGGTCATAATGATGGAGAACAAATCGGATAAAGGCGGCTTCTGGAAACGACAATCTTTTCTTTTGCCTCCATTGACTGCGGCGGTGGTTTTGCTGTGCCAGCAAATGGCTTCTTCCAATCCATCCGGCGTGGTCACCGTGAACATTTTGCTGTTGGTACTGAATTTCTTCAGCTATGTGGGGCTTTTGCGTGGGGAAAAAAGCACAGAAAAATCCGTGGCGATCGCCGCGGCAGGCTTTATTACACTGATGGCATTTGTGTTCAATACCTGCGTAGCCGGAATTCCCACTCCTTTGAGCGATACGGGAATCTTTATGAACAGTCTCTGCGGTATGTGGGTACTGGTAGCAGTTGTTCAAGGAATTTCGCTGTTGATACAGGCAGTGTTGCAACCAACGATTGAGCAAGAGACAGGAGCAAGCGAAACCAATGTTTGGAATCGCCTACAAAAAGTAGGGGGACAGCTAAAACCAAAAGCCACAAGCTCGCAGGAAATAATTTTGATGCTGCTGCGCCTTGCCACAGTATTGTTGGCAATCGTTTCCTGGTGGAGTACCGCACAGGGGATGCGGGACTATGTGTTTTCACAGGCGTGGCAGGCAAATCTTGCCTCGTTTGCCATACAAAGCATCCTGCTGGGACTGAACTTTTACCTGCCGACCTTCTGGCGCTGGATACATAGTCTGCGCGGGAAAATCTGCGTGCTGGCGCTCAGCGGCGTGGTCTTGTTCTGCTCCTCGTGGTTTAGCTATGTTTTTATCGTTGGCACGGTCTATGAAAAAAGCTGGCAGACCGAAAGCCGCCTGTTGGTTCAGTCGGTGTACCGAAATGAACTGTACAAAGCGGATGAATTTGTACAAATCAGCAGCGACGCCCTGCGGGAAACGCTGGGCGACGAGGTGGCGGCTCTGTACACTGCCAGCAAGACCGCCGATATCGAAACAACACAGAATCCTTCCGGCTTGGATCTGACAACGGACAAGGCAAGCTACGCCGATAATGCGGACTTTGCAGCAAAAAATGAAATTGCTTCGGCAATCCAAGCGATGCAGACCGCCACGCAGGAGGGAACATCCTCCGGCGTGCGCGAACAGGCTGCCGCAGCACTAACACAGCTTACCGAACAGGTGGAAACCCGCATCGAACAGCTGACGCAGCAGATAAGCCAGACGCAGGACGCCTTGACGGCAGCAGCAGATGCGCAAACCAGTGCAGCAAGTGCGTTGCGAAATGCGCCGTATGGAAGTAATACTAACGCTTTGCAGAGTGCCTATAACAGTGCGGCATCCCGATTGAGTAACTTGCAGGATACGGTAAATCAGCAACAACAGGACTTACAGGATTATCAGCAGGCGCAGGGAATCCTGCAACGATACGCAGGTGTGCTGGGAATTGCCGGAAATGCAGCCTCCGTGCAGACAGGTCAGGCGCTGCGTAGTATCCAAAGTGCGCTGCTCCAGACGGATGTGGATACGGAAGCTATTGAACAGCAGGCACGCACTGTGTTTGAACAGCTGCAAGCCGCACAGGACAGTGGATCGGATGCGGATTTTCAGACATTATTGAATGATATGGACAGTTTTATCCGCAAGGTGCAGGATTATGCAGTCTTGAAGGCATCCGGCGATGCGCTGCAAAACCAGATCAACAGTATGGTGGCAGACACCGTGCAGGACACGGAAAACTGGGAGCCGCTGTGGACGGAGAAAATTGAGCGTCTGAAGGCAACAATCAGTGGTCTGCCTGTCAGTGACAGCGGGCAGGAGTATGACCGTGCGGATACCCTTGATAAGTTGGACGATGCACAGCGCCTCTATATTTCAGAGCATAACCCTGTTGATCAGGCACTGATTTATCTAGGAAGTCCATATTGGCAGCTGGCAGCATTTTCTCTTGTATTGGCGTTCTTCTTGGATATTGCCGCCTTTATTACCGGGCTTGTCATTGATGTGGCAGATCGGCGTAAAATGTTGGAAAAATGAAGAAAACCACATAGGTTAAAAGGACAGCCCCTTCCGCTGATGTGATTTCAGCAGAAGGGGCTATTACTTTATGCTCACGTGTGACATGGCAAAGTGGCTTGCAAAAATGGGTTTGTAAATTTTGGCTAAAAGTTCACCGAAATGTAACATTCTGTTGTACAATAGGGATTATAAAGGGGGATTGTTGAATGAATCCGATTTTGATTGTGGACGATGAAGCCGCCATTGCCATGCTGGTGCGGCGCATCCTGACGGAGGCGGGTTACCGCTGCCAGGCCGTGACCGACAGCCGCGCGGCGGCGAATCTGTTGGAAAAGAACCGTTACGATCTCGTGTTGCTCGATGTGATGATGCCCCATCTGGACGGGTACGATCTGCTGGCGTATCTGCGGCCCACGGGCACGCCCTGCATCTTCATCACAGCGAAGGACGCTGTGGCTGAGCGGGTGCGCGGGCTGAACAGCGGCGCGGATGACTACATCGTCAAGCCGTTTGCCCCCACCGAGCTTGTGGCCCGGGTGGAAAGCGTGCTGCGGCGCGCTGGGCGCAGCACCGCCGTCTACACGATGTGGGAGTACACAGTGGACGCTGCGGCCTGCCGTGTGCTGCGCGGTGAGGAGGAAATGCACCTGACCCGCAAGGAATATGACTTACTCCTGTTGTTTTTGCGCAACCGCGGTCGGGCGCTGTACCGGGATTACCTGTACGAAACCGTCTGGGGCGATGACGGCACGGGCTGCGACACCCGCACGCTCGACACCCACATTGCCCGTCTGCGCCGCAAGCTGAACCTTGGCGACCGCCTGCACAGCGTGCGGCAGATCGGGTATATGCTGGAAAAGGAATAAAATGTAACCCGCCTGTGACGAAGCTGTAACCAACCTGAAACAATCCTGCGATATGCTGGGGGTACAACAAACAAAGGGGGATAACCACGATGAAACACACAGCAAGGCTGACCGTCTGTCTGCTGGCGCTGGCGCTGACGGCCTGCACGGCTACGCCGCAGGACATGCCTACAGGCACGACCACCGAGACAGCCGCCGCACCCGTGCAGACTGCAGAGCCCACCACAGAAACACCCGCCGTGCAGGACACACTTACGTCCCTTTACACGACATGGGGCGCGGCGGTGGGCCGGGATGCCGTCTACAGCGCGATGAACATTGATGATGCTGGCCAATACTTCGCCACAACGATTGATTTTTCCACGGGTGAGCAGCGCATCCTCTGCAATAAATTCGGCTGCAGCCATGCGGATGAAAGCTGCCCGGCCTACATGACGGCCATCCGGAACGGCTGCGTGCCGGAAGCCATGCTGCTGCCCGTGGGTGACCGGCTCTATTGGCTTGTGGATGGCCGTTACAATGAGAGTGACGGCGCGTATCTGGATGTGAGCAATCTTGACGGCAGTGACCGCCGCCGCGTGGCCGAGGGAGATGACCTGCCCGATTTGACCAATGCCTTTGTCTGGTACACGGATGGCACAGCACTGTATACTTTTGTGCGCAGCTACAGTGAATTTACCGTCCTGCGTCTGGATGAGGGCGGCGCGGCGCGTATCTTTACCCGCAGTATACCGGACAGCGAGGATTATGTCGACGTAGGCTGCTGGCAGGACAAAATCGTTTTGCAGCACAGTGGAGGCTATCAGCAGCAGCCCTTGAACCCGGCCGGAGAGGCCGCCACGGATGAGGAGCTGCGCGCATGGCTGGCCGCCGACGAACAGGCGCGGAACGAGCAGACGAAAAACATCTGTCTGCTGGATACGGCGGGCAACATGACCGACACCGACATGACATGGGGCGGTGATGCGGGCAATGTCCAGCTTGTCCACAACGGTGCGGCCTATCTGCTGAATGAATCCGGGCTGGTGACAAAATTCGATCTGACTGCGGGCACGGCCCAGACCCGACAGCTTGACCTGCAGGGGACACTGGTATTATACGGTGTCGTGGAAGGCGCAAGGCTGGACGGCTGGATCCCTGTGACGGTGCGCGATAACAGCGAGGGGCTGCTGAACCCCGAGACCGGCGTCTACACCCCGCTGCCGACCACGTGGCTAAAAGATCAATCTGTCGAGCGCAGCCCGTTTATTGTGGCAGCCAGCGACACGATGCTGCTTGTGAAATACGGCGAAATCTACTACACGACAAATGACATCGGCACGGACGGCGCACCCTACAGCTTTACCACCTGCCGCGGAGAGTACGGGATCATTTCGGTTAAGGACTATCTGGCAGGCAGTCAGGATTGGGTGCAGGTGACGCTACAGGGCCGCGATCTGGTATGAGGAAACAGTGATGAAATTTGCAACCAAGCTATCTCTGGGCTGCATTTCGCTGCTGTCCTGCGCGCTGGGCGCGGCGGGGCTGCTGCTGACAGGGCAGAGTTTTTCCGGCAGTCTGGCCAGCACCCGCACGGCCCTGCAGGCCCAGCAGGAAAAAGAAAAATACGCGCTTGAACGCATCATCTTTCAGGCCACGGACAGTGCGCAGTTTGAAAATTACATTTTGGCGTCCGCGGCCCAGCAGTATGCCGAGCAGACCGCCGATGCGGGCAGCAGCATGGCACTCTGGCTGGACGGTGCGTATGCGCTCTACTCCGGCCTGCCTGCGGCTCTGCCGCGCACCGCACTGAAGCAGGCCCTGACGGACGGCGAAAACGCCTGGCAGCTGACCCGGGCGGCCGGGCGGTGGTATCTGCTGCTGACCCAGCCGCTGGACCTGCCCGGTGTGCGGGCCGATATGCTCTGCGCCTACGATGTGAGCGCAGTGTTCGCCACCCGTGACGCCCAGCTGCGGGCGTGGCTGGCGGCATCGGCGGCGCTGCTGGTATTGGGCGGCGGGGCAGCTGTGCTGTTCAGCCGCCGTGTGACCCGCCCGCTGACTGCGCTGCAGACGGCCAGCGAGAAAATTGCCGATGGTGAGTATACCCAGCGTACTCAGGTCAAGACCGATGATGAAATCGGCGCGCTGAGCCGCAGCTTTGATGCAATGGCCGCAGCGGTGGAAGGCAAGATCAACGAATTATCGAAAACAACGCAGAGCCAGCAGGACTTTATTGCGGCGTTTACACATGAGGTCAAGACCCCGATGACCGCGATGCTCGGCTATGCCGACCTGATGCGCGCCCGGCCCGATGACACCGAGACCCAGCGGGAGGCAGCGGGCTACATCTACCACGAGACCCAGCGGCTGGAAAACCTGAGCCGCAGTCTGCTGGCGCTGATGGGGCTGGATCAGGCCGGGGCGCTGGAGCTGGTGCCCTGTCAGGATGCCGGGCTTTTGCTGCAGACCGTGCGCAGCCTGCCGCAGGGCAGTACGCCCGTGCCGCGTGTCATCAGCGCGGGGTGCGTGGTGCAGGTAGACCGCAGCCTGTGGGTGGATATGCTGCGCAACCTGACCCTCAATGCCCAGCGCGCCTGTCAGGGCATCGAGGGTGCAGCCATCACCCTGCGCTGTGAGCGCCGCGCCGGGCAGGCGGTTTTCACCGTGACGGATACGGGCTGCGGCATCCCTGCCGCCGATCTGCCCCGCGTGACCGAGGCATTTTACATGGTGGACAAGTCCCGCAGCCGGGCCGAAGGCGGCAGCGGCATCGGGCTGGCGCTCTGCGCCCGCATTGCCAATGCCCACGGAGCAAAGCTGGAAATCACCAGCACCGAGCATGTCGGCACGACCGTGACCATCGCCGTGCCGGAGGTACTGCCGAGCAAAATGGAGGCTTACAATGACACGCAAAGCTGATACGCTGCGTCCCTTCCTGTGGTGCGCCGCTGTGGTACTGTGCAGTCTGGCGCTGCCGCTGGCGGTGTTCGCCCTGTGGGACCATGCACTGCTGGCAGCGCCCCACATCCGCACGGACGGGGAGCGCTTTTCGGCAGCCGGGCGGGCCAACGCCACAGCCTGCACCCTCTACGCAGCCGAGCATGTGACGAAGGTGCCGCTCGGCAGCAACAGCGTCTGGGACGGCGGCTGGACGGCGGGCACGATGGACGGCAGTGCGCTGGCCCGCGCCCGCCGGACGCTGCGCGCCCTGCACGAGGCCGGGCTGCTGTGCGATGACAGCTATGCCGCTGCACTTTCGGTCTGCCGCCTGGACTACGGCAGTTGGGAGCTGTACACCGCCCCCTGCGGTCTGACGCAGCTGGTGCGCCGCCCGGAAGAAATCTATACAGGCACCGACACCGAGCATGTGTATATCCAGCTGATTCTTTCCGATGACGATGCACCGCTGTATTTTAACTATCAGAACGATTTAGGGCAGGGTGATACGCTGGCTGATGACGCTGTGGCGCAGTATTGCGCCCTGCTGGGGCTGGACGAGTTTACCGACTGGCAGTACCCGGACTGGGGCACAGCCGTGCGGGATTTCGACGCAGCAGGCTACAGTGAGACCGCGCAGGTCTACGCCGTGGCGAACGCCAGCGGGTACAGCGTGACGCTCTCCGCCGCCAGCATGACGCCGCAGACCTTTGCAGCACTGAACACGCAATACGGGGAGGAAACCTCATGAAGAAATATCTTGCTATCACTGCCGCGCTGGCGCTGGTCTTGACTGCCTGCGGCCATGCCGCGCCGGACAGCACACCGACACTGACCGCAGCCACGGAAACAATGCAAGCCACGGCGGCCCCCGCCGAACCGCCGCAGGGCATCGGCAGCGGGGCATTGCGGATGCTGACCGCCGCCGCAGACGGTGTGTATTACCAGGCGTTCAACGATTGGGAAATCAACTACACCGACACGATGGGCCGCGCGCTGGTCTATGCCATCGACGAGCAGACCGGAGACGCCCGCCCCGTTTGCAGCCTGCCCGGCTGTGCCCACGACAGCGCCGCCTGCCCCGCATGGAGCAACGGCAACGTGACGCTCTGCTACGGCGACGGGGACGAAGTCTACCTGCTTTTGTTCTATTATAACGACGAGACCAGCTATTACCGCTGGGAGCGCATCAGCGCCGACCACACCCAGCGCACCGTGCTGGCAACCATTGAGCCGGGCCAGTCCGTCGTGGGCCGCGGCGTGGCTGTGGACGATGTGAACCTCTATTACAGCCTGCTGGACGAGGATAACCGCCATCAGACGCTGTGGGCTGTGGATACAGCAGGCGGCCAGATGCAAAGAATCTACACATGGGACGACCTGGCAGACGGAACAGGGGAGTACTGCCCCGAAATGTACACGCTGTTGGAGGTCAGCGGCCGGCAGATGACCTTTGCCAAGATGGTACAGACGAACGACGCTCTGACGAAGGCCATGCAGGTTTGCGCCGTGAACCTAACTGACGGCAGCATCACGCCGCGCCAGCGCTATGAGCGCGATACGGGCAATGTGCTGGTGCAGGGCGACGGCATGGAAAAGCGCAATCTAATCAGCTACCGCAATGACTACCACATCCTGACCGAGGGCAGCCGTGGCGGCCTGGCAAACTGCAACTACCAGAGCGGGGAAGTCGGCTTTGTGGACGCGGCGGTGGATACCCTGACCCCTGTGGCCGACGGCTTTCCCACCACCCGCGACGGGTGGGAGTGCTACTACTCCCTGTCCGGCTTTGCCGACGGCTGGCTGGTGTGGGTGGACGAGTGCAGCTGCGATGAAGACGGCAACGGCACGGGCGAAAACACGACCCGCCAGTATTTCTGCCGCGACGGCGTGAAAACCGAGCTGACCCAGCAGCGCTATGTGCCTGGCAAGGACGTGCGGAATATCCGCATCCTGGACGCTCAGCAGGGCCGCGTGCTGGCCGCCTACGACACCAAAACCGGCACGGTACACGACGTGGACAAGGACGGCACGACCTACACCCGGCCGATGAACTGGGACGTCTACGGCGTCATAGCGCTGGACGACCTGCTGGCAGGCAGTACAGACTTTACGCCGCTGAACTTTGCAGAATGACAAAAAAATATGATCGGGTACAATTTGTTGCTTACTAGGACGGGAACTCACTGCACCTGTCAAAATGCCATCGCTCTGGAAAGCCAATATTGGCAGTTTGCGATATCCTCTATTATACTGGCATTCTTCTTGAATATTGCTACGTTCATTACCGACATTGTCCTTGATGCGGCAGATTGGCGCAAAATGTCGACAAGATGAAGAAGAGCATATAAGAGGTTAGAAATACCGATAAATCATAATAACAGCCCCCTCCGCTGATGCAATTTCAGCAGAAGGGGCTATTACTTTAATTGTATTGAAATTTCCCCGGCGGATCACCCAAATTACCGATTCCAGATGTTGTTTTCGAGATCAACAAGCCGTTTCTTATACTCGTCCATCCGCTGATCAGCTTTGCCGTCATCATCGGGAAAGCTGACAAGGTAGCCGGTGTCCGTGTCATGGAAGCCGATTTCGCCGGTAAGGCCGCATATATCGGAAACTTTCAGCAAGGTATGAAAATCATACTGCATAGCACTGATTTCAAGCGTTTTGTTCATGGCGGACTCCTGTATTTTTACTTACTTTGCCCATTATAGCGCACCCGCCGGGGAAATGCAAACAAATAAATAATGCGTATTATTGCGTATAAGAAAAAATAATGCGTAAATTTGTTGGGAAATGACGTATTCAAAACGTATAAGGTAAATATAAGCATCGAAGGGAGTTGATGTTATGCTTATTGCTATCGACCACGGTAACAAACAGGTCAAAACCGTTCACGGGAACGCCATCGTTTCCGGTGTACAGAAAAGTAAAACCAGACCTTACGGCAGGGATGTACTGAAATACGGCGGCAGTTACTATACGCTGTCAGCGCAGCGTATCCCGTACCAGAAGGACAAAACCACAGACGAGCGCTTCTTCATTCTGTCGCTGTTTGCCATCGCGGAGGAAATCGAAGCACAGGGAGCTTATACCTCCGGGCTGATGCCCATTGACCTTGCCATCGGCCTGCCGCCCGCACATTTCGGCGCGCAGAACAAAGCGTTCGTGCGCTACTTCAAGCGCAAGGAACCCATCTACTTCTCCTACCGTGACAAGCTGTACAGCATCCTGATCTGCAATGTGCAGTGTTATCCGCAGGCGTTTGCAGCGGCAGCCATGATACTGGGCGAGCTGGCAACGGTGCCGCGTGCGCTGATTCTGGACGTGGGCGGCTTCACGGCGGACTATCTGCTGCTGAAGAACGGCCGCGCCGACCTGTCTACCTGTGACTCGCTGGAGAATGGTGTGATTCTGCTGTACAACCGTATCCGCTCCAAGGCAAGCTCGGACTTGGATGTTCTGTTGGAGGAAACCGATGTGGATGCCATTCTCTTGCAGGGGCAGGGGAGCAGTTATGGGGAAGAAGTCGCCGCGCTGGTAGAATATCAGACGCAGGAGTTTGTCAATGATATGCTGGGTGCATTGCGCGAGCGTCAGCTTGACCTGCGCACGGGACGAGTGATTTTCGTAGGCGGCGGTGCCTGCCTGCTGCGGCGGCAAATCGAAACATCCGGAAAGGTGGCACACCCCGTCTTTGTGGAGGACGTGAATGCCAATGCCAAGGGCTTTGAGTATCTTTACCGCTGCACAGTGACAGGGGCGTGATGAACAATGAAGCTGAAAAAGGACCGGGGACGCTTTACGGTTCGCTTTGATATGGAAAATCCAGACCATGTGCGGGCTGTAGAATGCTTGGAACGGCAGCGTGACAGGGGCAAGGCACAGTATCTTGCCGATGCAATTCTATGCTATGAAAAGGCAGCAACGAAGTCTTTTCAGCAGACGGACCGCGCCTTGATTGAGCAAATCGTGCAGGAATACTTAGAAAAGCAGAACTGTGGGCATACCCCAGATTTGCAGAAAAAGGAGCCGTCTATATCCTCGCCGCCAATAGATTTAATAGCCAGTGCTTTGGCTGATTTTAGAGGCTGACACATATAGTGAGTATAATAAGCAGCAATCCCCAAGGCAGCACCTTGGGGATTGCTGTTATTTAGTGCCTATTTACCGATTCAGAAAGATCCTCGCTGCACTAGGGTCTGGAATCTCCCAGTTGACGTACAGATCATTCAACGGGCAGGCGTGGGGGTCGCGGATATGCTCGTCGATCCAGCCTTTGTATAGTTCACAGAAGTTGGCTTTCGTGAGGATGGCACGGCACTCGGACTTGTCCACGGTGGTGCTGAACAGGTACTCCACATCATGCACCGGCACGATTACCGGCGCACCGGTCGTATCAAAGACGCAGAGAAGATTCTTGCAGCTGCGGCTCACGGCGCGCTGGCAGTCGCCGCACTCGATATAGATGGTGTTGCGCCAGTCGCGGCCTGTGGTGCGCAGGAACTTGCAGAGATGCGAATTGGTGGAAGTAAAACAGGAAACGGACAAAATATCACTCCAATCTCAAATTGTGCGCAGCGTAACAACTCGGCACAGTTTTTATAAAATATTGCCGGTCTGCGGGAAAGTTTTCATAAGGGGAACGGGTGTGTCGGTGCGCTCATCATACATGGCAAGATACCCTTCGGAAGATTTCTGCCAACCGCCGTCCTGCCATACGAACACAACAAGGGTATCGTTCATCTGCATGACTTTGAACGTAATGCTCTCGGCAACCAGATAACCGTTCGGGGCCAGTTCCTCCACCATCGTGTAGACGTGTTCGCTGGTGTCATCGGACAAAAGCAACAGATTTTTGTGCGGGTCTTTGGCGGCAGAACGTTCCGGCAGTACGCGGATAGCATGGTCGCCGTCCGTGGTCGTCCAGCGGTCAATGGTCGTGCCATAGGCATCGCGAATCGTTAGGCGGGCATCCGCCAGTTTTGCATTGGTGGCAATATCCCGTTTGGTGAGAATCAGCGAGTGCGCCGGGGCATCGTACATCGTGACTTTCTGAATTTCCCCGGTTTCCTGCACGGTGAAGTGAACCTCTTCGCTGAGCAGATACCCGGCCGGGGCGGCAGTTTCGGTCAGCGTATAGTCGCCGGGCTTCAGGCGCTCGATGCGGTGGGGCTGGCCGTTGGTTTCCCACTCGGCAATGGTGTTGCCGCTGGCATCGGTGATTTTCAGTTTTGCACCGGGCAGCTCGTGACCATCTGTCATGTCAGCCTTGAAGATTTCGACCTTGGTAAAATCGTCTTTCATCTCCACACGCTGAATATTCTCGGTAGGACCAACCTCAAAGGTAACGCTCTCGGCGCGGACATAGCCCTGCTCGATGGGAGCCACCGTTTCGGTCAGGGTGTAAGTTCCCATCGGGATGCGCTCCATATAGTGCGGTGTGCCGTCTGTAACCCATTCAGCAACGGTTTTGCCGTCTGCATCCGTGATTTTCAGCTTTGCGCCGCTGATTTCCTTGCCGGTGGCAATGTCGGTCTTGGAAATCTGCACTTTCGTGTAGTCGTCCTGCATGATAACGTGCTGGACCTTGCCGTTATCCTCGACTGTGAACTGAATGGCATTGGCAGGCACATACCCGGAATTATCGGGTACGAGCGTTTCCTCCAGTGTGTAGGTTTCGCCCGCAACCAGCACAGCCTCCATGTAGTGCGGCGTATCTTCGGACACCCATTCGTCCACAACATTGCCGTCTTTATCCAGCACACGCAGCGTGGCACCGGGGACTTCTTCGTGGGTCGTAATATCGGCTTTGCTGATTTTTACGCGGGTGGGCGCATCCAGCATCGTCACTGTCTGGCTGAATCCATCAGAATCTTTCAGCAGAATCCAGCTTGCAGAGTAGGTGATTTCGGCATCGGCGGGCTTTTCTGCAACCTGCTTATCGGCAAAGAACGCGGGAGCCGCCGCGCCGTTCAGATAGGCCTTGTCAAACGTCAGGTCGGAGAAGTCGCTCTCCCGCAGGCATTTGGCAATCGCGCGGTCGTTGGCGGCATCGGTGAAATTCACCACCAGCGTGCCGTTCACGCAGTACCAGTTGGCAATGACAACGCCGTCTGCATCGGGATTCTTGCCCAGCAGCTTATCCCAGAAAGCGCGCAGCTTGGCGGAAATCGTAGCCACGGTATCGTCGGAAAACGCGGTGGGGGAGATAATGCTGCCAGACTGGTATGCTGTATCTTCGGATTCATGCAGAACCCAGACCGCCGTTTCCTGCAAGTAGGCATTATCGTCCGTGGCCTGCTCCAAGCGGAACTGAATCGAGCGGGCGGTGGTATAGCCGTCTGCCGGACAAGTCTCGGCCAAGGTATAGACTTTTGAGGTATCGCGGTTCCCGGCAAAGTCGTGGGAAAGATGCAGCCCGCAAATCACATGAGCCGTATCGCTGCTCTCCCAGCTGTCCACCACATTGCCGTTCCAATCGGTCACGGTCAACGTGGCACCGGTCAGGGCAAAGGTGTCATCGGAATCAGAAGTGAAAGCGCGCTTGTCAATCTCCACGGTGGTCTGCTTGTCGGAGTGCAGGCAGTCAACGACCTGCCATGCAATGAACTGGTTTTCATAGGTGAACTCAACGGGAATCACACTCTGCTCAATCAGGTAGCCGTCCGGCACGCTGATTTCACGCAGATAGTAGTGGCCGCTGTTGGTCGTACAGTCGTGGGCATCGCTGCCGCCGTAATGTTCACCGCGCAGAGGAACGTCTACATCAAAATAGGCAAGGCCGTTTTCATCGGTGGTGGCTGTGCCCAGCAGAGTATCGGCGGCGGCCAGCAGCTCGCCGGAAATACTGTAAATGTCGTCTGCGGTGTACAGCTCATAGACGGCGCCCGCGACCATATTGGCATCAGCCGGGATGTCGGCGCGGTTGCTGCCGCCGTTCAAAAGGGAGGCGCGGGTCTTACAGCCGTCTGTATAGGGCGCTTCATCGGTCAAATCGCAGGTGTCGCGATCCAGCTTATACAGCCCGACACCGACTTTGCCCTCCTCAACGATCGGCAGCACACGGGCATTCTCAAAGACAAGAACCTGCTTTTCAATCTGCTCGGCATTGGCGTTGCCTACATTTATAATAGAGTAGTCGTACACAACATCACCGTCCTGCGTGTGGTCGATGATGCTTTTTGCAAGAACGAGGTCGTTATACTGGTTGTCCCAGTCCAGCACCACGGTGTAAGTGTGGTCGGTGTGGACAAAACCGTAAGGGGCCTGCACCTCGGAAATCGTGTAGGTACCCAGCGGCAGCGTGATAGTGACTTCGCCTTTCGTGCCATCGTGGGTTACTTTCAAGAAATCATAGGTGGCGAGTGTCCGCGTGGGGCTGAATCGGACTTCGTCCACCTGCCCGTCTTCGGCAGTGGTAACGGTAGCGACAAGGTCGCCATCTGCGTACCAGAGTGTGCCTTGATTGTCCGGCGTGGGAATATCGCCCTGCGCGTGGATCTCATAGGTGGCATTGGCAAGGTTATCGGACTCGTACACGAACTGTCCGTTTTCGTACCCGGTCAGCACGTTACCAATTTTGCGGATTTTGATTTGCCCCAATGTCTCGTGGTTATAGTAGTTTTCGGTGATGACGTAGTCGTCCATGCCGTCGGCGCTGCCGCCGCTGACCTGATACACACGGTCCGAGGTCAGCTCAAACACGACATTGTACTGGCGGTCGTTGAAATACCCGCGTGGACCTTCGATCTCGACGATGCGGTACCTGCCCAGCGGCAGTTTTTCCGGGGTCTTCATTTCGCCGTTGGAATCGGTATAGAAAGTGCTGGTCTTTGCCCAAGCATTGCCGGATTTCGGGTCGTTCATCTCCACAAGGGTTTCACGGCCGTCCTCGGCAATGTAGTAAATGTTGAACGCAGTGTCGGCAATTTTGACAGGCTTGCCCGTCTCAATGTCGATTTTGACAAGCTGCAAGTAGCCCTCCAACTCTTCATCCAGAATGTTGTAGGTTATGTAGCTGCCGCTGGGCGTTGTGATGCTGCCGGCAGGCACAGTAAAGCTGCTCTGCGGGCTGGATGCATTGACATTGATAAGGAACGGTTCAGCCTGAAAAACATCCTTCGGTACGGTGGTTTCCACGACGATGTACTGGCCGTAAGGAAGCCCCTGCACACGCAGGATGCCTTCCTCGTTCGTGAAGATCTCGGATAAGCGATATTCTTGCGCATTGTTGGTCGGCACCCAGCCAAGACCCTGCCCGTTGGCAAAATCGCCGTCTGCGGTCAAGGTTGCGTTATAGCGGGTGACGACGGCGGTGTCACTCTCGTACATCGTTGCAACAGCCTGTTCTTCGTCAGAAAAATCAAATTTCAGCGTGTCCTGATCGTAGCTGGATTTACGGTAGACATCCAGAATGCTGGCGGTATCGTAACTGCCATCGGCGTTTTGGGCAAACTGGTCTGCCTTGCTCAGCAGCGATACACGGTACACTTTGAACCCGGCACCGCCCAGCTTAATGGCAGGGGAGGGCTGACCGGTGGTGGACACCAGCTTTTGCAGGCTGAACCCGGATTTCAGCACTTCGTCCTGTGTCTGGTCCTCGTCGCGGACAACGTAAGTGGACTCATCTGCATAAGTAAGGGATTGATAGTGGTTGACTTCATCACAGAGATAGCCTTTTGCAAAAGACAGGTAGTAGCCATCATAGGTCTTGCTGCCATCCAAGGCGCGGCTCTCGGCAACAGCGGAATACTGATTGCGGTAGACATAGTCGGTGTACTCCGTACCGTTGCCGGCGAGGGCGGCATAGCTGCCGGTGGGCTCCAGCTTTTTGTTAAGCAGGGGATACTTGCCGGAGAGATAGTACTGCCCGTTGAAATCCACCGGAATCACGATACCGGTGGCGCGCTCCACAAGGTAGTATCGGCCTAAGTAGAGATTGGCGAACGCCAGCTTGCCGTCCTTGATGGCGGCAGAGGCAACGAGGTGGTCTTTTTTCAGTACCGGGAGATAATCGGATTTCCATGCGCCGTTGGTAAGCACGGTGGTATGCCAGATGGGCGTGCCGTTGGCATCTGTGATTTTGGAGTAATCGACGATGCCGGAAACGCCGTTCGGATGAAGAATGTCCTCGGCGGCATACAGGTCGTACACGGCACCTTCAAGCGTTGAGTCGCCATTACTGCCTGCGGCCAGATACCGGGCGGCATCAAAGTCTGCTTTGGAGAGAGTGATGCTGCCGAGAGTGCGGTCGTTCTGCATGGTGTCGACATCGGCGTGCATGGTGTAGGAATCCTCGTTGCTGGCAATACCTGTAGGATCGGTGGTATAGGTCTTATCCGCATTGCGACTGCCAAATGTAATTGTGACGATGCCCTCGCCGGTGTCGATGAGCGTACCACCGCTGTTGGCCGTGGTAATGTCGGCGTTATAGTCCGCGTTGCCCAGCCAAATCGTCTGACCGTCTAATGCTTTCGTGATTTCAAAGGCATACGCCCGCTTACCCAGCACAGAGCCTGCCGTGCCGGGTTTGGTTACATCCGTCCAATCGCCGTAGTACCCGCTGGGTGCGCGGCTCTCCACGATGACGAACTTGCCCTCGTTGCGCTGGGTGTAGAACAAATCGTCCGAACCGCCTGCATAGTCACTGTGGTTGATGACCTTGTAAGTGCCATCTGCTTGGCGCTCGACTTTGTACCGGTTGTATCCGCCAAACGGGATATAGCACTGCCGAACGGTGTCCCACGCAAAAATCTTAAACTCGGCATCGCCCTTGATGCGCTGCTTGGTTTCGCTGTCGATTTTGTCGATGCTGACCTTTACCGACCATTCGTCGTTTTTCATCTGGTAATCGTTCGAGCTGTTGGCAGGAACGGTAATGGTCTGGTGGCTGCCCAACGCGCCGGGCGTGGAATCAAAGCCATGCGGGATAGTGATCTCATCGTAGCTGAATGTAATATTGGCAAGTTGCGCCCGCGCCGAGGCAATGGCAGCGTCCACCATGCCCTGCGCTTCGTTCTGCAGCTGCCCGATAGCCGCGTTCTTGGCCGCCTCGGCAGCGGCGTCCGCCTCCGCTTGGCTGGTGAATGGTCCCTCCTGCCCGCTGAGCGTGCTGGTGCTGGTTTTGGACACCTCGTAATGCACCGTCCATGTGGCAGAGCCGTCACCGCCATTCAGATGAAAATTGTCATCCTGTGTGTGACCGCTTGTGGTAATGGTCTGCGCTGCGGCAGGTGTCATCTGCCAGATGCCGCCGTCCACGCTGCCGCCGGTCCGGCTGGGCGTGACGGTAATGACCGCCCCGTCCACCTTTTCCAGCGTGTTCAGCTGAACCTTGTCGGTGTTGACCGTGAATGTCAGATCAAAGCTGCCGCCGGCAGTCTGGGCGGGAGCCTGCCAGTCGGTATAATACTCCTGCGGCACAGGTTCCGGTTCCGGTTCTTCTCCCTCAATGGCGGGACCGATCAAGGCGACCGTCTGCCAGCCACTGGCGGCGGGTTGATAAATGTAGGTGTAATATCCCGCTTCGACGGTATAGGTCTGCACTCCGTTCAACAGTTCCTCTGCCGATTCCCGGTAAAGCGCAGCCGCCCGGCTGTCGGGGTAGTGCTGCATAATATACAGCTGCAGATCGTCGTAAATCATTTCGCAAAAATCCGAGACAGACAGTTCCGCCTCATCTTCCGCGCAAAAAACAGCGGGAAAATCGCCGTCCTCATCCAGAGAAAGCTGGTTCAGCCCGCCCCAAATGCGAATCTGGTTGCCGTAATGGTCACCGGGGATGCACTGGTCTGCGCCCACCGTGGAGGTGTGGGAATAGCTGTACGGCGGGCAGCCGTTGGGCTGACCGTTGGCGCCGTGGGTGCAGCAGTAGGCAGGCTCGCCGTTAAACCAAATCAACCATGTGGCGTTGACTTTTGCCACCTTGGTGATGCGCCCGCTTGTCACAGACGGGGTGGGTCGTCCTGCGTAAGGTGCAACCCCCATATCCGCAAACGGAGGGGCTGTCGTGCTGCTGCGGTCGATTACAACATTCAGATTTTGGGTCATCGCATTACCATCCGGGGCAGTGTAGACAAGCTGCGCCGTGAAATCTCCATCGGTCAGCAGATACAGCCCTGTGGCAGCGGCAGAGGTTTCCGCATACTCGCTGTGAAGAACGGTCGTGTCCTGCGCGGGTTCGCCGTAATAGTCCAGCAGCGTGACATTTTCGGGCAGCAGCACATCGGTTCGCGAACCGTCCGCTGGGTATTCGACCTGCGCCATAAGCGGCACGATGGCATAGTCGGTATCCTCGGTCAAGGGTACGGTCACGGTTTTGTCACCGCTGTTCAGGGCATCCGGGTCAAGATGGCTGTCCTGCTCCAACTGACCGTCCGCCCACAGCGACAGACCGATTTTTGTCTGCCCTGTCGCAACCGGAAGCCCCTCGCTGCCGATGTAGGACCCGGCAGGTGCATCCGGCAGGTCGGCGTACAAAACCGCCGCGTCCGGGTCAGGGGTTGCCGTCTGCGCAGTTTCGGGGGTTGCTGCGGCATCCTCCGCAAAAGCGGGCAGCGCTGCGCCAACATTGGTAAACGTCAGTGCGCCCGCCAGCAGCAGCGACAAGCCCTGCTTTATTCTGTGTTTGTTTTTCATACTGGTTCTCCTTTTGTTGCAAAAGAAAAAGCCCGCTGCGGGGTGCAGCGGGCTTGGTTAGCGTTCGGGAGCGTGTTTCTTAGGGACCGGCGCGGCTCTGGCCTTGTAGGCTTTGCGGTATTTTTCGTCAGCATCATAGAACTGCTGCGGAGAGATACCGGCATCCAGACACCCCTGCATGACAACCGCATTGTAGCGGCTGCTGACGGGGAGCAGTTGGTCGCGGTACGGTGCGTTCATGGTGTAAACCATGATTTCATGCGGCGTGCCATCTGCATCCGTAACCGTCATGGTTTCCTTGTCATAGAATGTCGGGTAGCCCTCGTAACAGTCAAGCTGTGATTCGTCATGGTCAGTGACAGACCAGATCAGTCCTTCAACGCTTGCGCCCTCTTTGGGCAAAATCGTCAGGTAGCCGCGCCGGAAAGCCAATTCATAGCCGTCCAGCTTGGCGATACCCACGGCGGTTGCCTCCGGGCAGCGGTAGGCCATCTGCTCAAAATTCAGATTGGAGCCATAGGCAAAGTATTCTTTTTTCGACATTTCTTCTCCTATCTGGCCTCGTCCGTGCGGGGCCGTGGTTGATTGCTGGGATACAGCGACTTGTCGTGCCGCCACGCCTTGTCACCGGGCAGGTTCTTCAGCAGGTGCATCCGAACATTTTTGTACTCAGGACCGATCAGCCCCAGCCGCAGCAGAAAGGTGCGGAAGGTGAACGCCGGATTATCCCCGATGGGCGTTTTCCGGAACTGCGTGTACTTCTGGTTGATGCCCTGCGCCGAGATCGCCATAGACAGAACAATATTGGCCTTGACCTCGCCCGCGTGGAGCGTGGAGTTGAACAGCCGCCACTCGACTGTGCCGTGGTAAAACACAGAGTGTAAATTACAGGCATGATATCGAGATTGGTCGTAGTGATAGTCACTCCCGTCCCGCCCGCGGTACCAGCGGTCTTTCAGTTGATCCATACTCGCACCGCTGGGCAGTTTGCGGATTTCTTCCATAATCGGCTCATCCACCGCCTTACAGTAGCTGTCGATGCGGGCAGGGTTGACTTTGAGTGCTGCAAACAAAATATCCTCTTTGGAATACATGATGGACAGCACATTTTTGAGGCTCTGCGGCGTGTGCTTGCTTGCATCCACATGGACGTGCATTCCGCAGCTGTCGTTTACGATGCCGCCTGCACGGCGCAGGGCGCGGACAACCTCCTGCAGCTTTTCCATCTCGCTGTATTCAAGTTTGGGGGAGTTCAGTTCGACCTTGTAGGTCTCCCCAATAAGAACAGACCGCCTGCGGCATTCGGGATGGATGCTGCCGTCCCGGACGATTTTCCATTCTTTACCGTCCAAATCTTTGACCCTGTAGGCATCGTAGCCACCGCCGGAATGCTCGGCGCGGGTGCCAAATAAGTCGGCCAGCGTTTGGGCTGCCGTGGCGCGGTTTATCCCGGTCAGTTCGATTTCACAGCCAAAATACTGGTCACGGAAATCAAGGGGCAGGAGTCTCACCCCGCAGTTCTGCATCCATGGCTGCAATGCGCCACCCGATGGCCTCCACCACATTGACCGTGACGCCGTTGCCTGCCTGCTTGTAGGCTTGGTTATCGCTCTGGATGGCAAGCACCGTGTCGATGCGGTCATCTGTCCAGCCCTGCAAGCGCAGACATTCGCGCGGTGTCAGGCGGCGGATGCGACCCTCGTACAGAACACCGTGACGGTCTTTTGTGGTAAGTGTATGCATGGGTGCGCCAGGCTTACCGGTGCGTTCGGTGTTGCGGGCGAGGTCGGACTTGATGGGATTTTTGACCGGGCGAACTTCAACAGTGCCTTGTTGGCAGCCCGTTGTAAGTGTATGCGCAATCTCTTTACCAACCCGTCCGCGCCGACTGTTGACTGTGGCGTAGCTCAGGTCGATGCCGTCACCGACCTGTGCCATCTGGTAGCCGGTTTTTGTGGCGCACTGGATCGGCACTCCCACCTCATACAGCCCGGTTTTGCCACCGAAGCCACCCGGATTGGTAGCCAGCGTACAGCTTAATCCTTCGGGGGAGTAGACGCGCTCCCCTTGGTGGCCACCGTGGGTTTGAATAAGAGAACTTCCTGCTGTTTCGGTGAAAGGAAATACTTTTCCTCTACATCGCTCATCAAGATATCCGATAATGTACACGCGGTTTCTTGACTGGGGGACGCCGAAATCTTTGCTGTTAAGACATTGCCATTCCACACCATACCCCAGTCGGTCCAGCGTGTTAAGGATCGTCGCAAATGTCCGCCCTCCGTCATGAGATAACAGGCCGGGTACATTATGAGTTGTAAGCAATTATGTAAAGTCTCCTTTCGTAAATGATGTAGATACGTTTCAAATTTGTGTTTCGCTGTGCATAATTTTCCTTTATACTTTGTTTATCACAGATATAAAGGAGGCCAACTATGCCAAGTCAAAAGAGTATCCCTATCTCAGAATTAATCACTACAGCAAATTCAGAATTATTGCGACTAGATTTCAAGCGTAGTGCATTACAAATTTACTGTGCTGAATTCAGAAAGTTTTCAGATTACTACAGCAATGAGAAAATTCAGGACTATACTGCAACGACTGGACGGGAATATTTTCAATCCATCTATGGCGTAAATATTGCAAGTCCACGACTCCAGCTAACAAAGTCGCAATCTGCCACGCGCAGAGCGATCCGCCTTTTAGACGACATCTTCCAGTTCGGATACGCACTTAGATATTGCCACCGCAGTTATACAGTCAATCCAGAGTATGACATTTTGCTGGAGAGCTATCTTATGAAGTGCAGAAAGAAGCATAATTCACAGGGAACACTACGCACAAAGCAGATGAAGCTATGCCAATTTTTTGAGTATATAGAGGGCCGCAACATTCAGCTTGCATGTTTGACATCTGCAGATCTCTCGAATTTTATGACTACTCTTTGCCGTTGGCGTCGGCCAACACTTTACACGACTGCCAGTGTGCTGAAAGACTTTTTGCGCTATCTTTATGAGTCAGAACATTTCACAAAGGATTTATCTGCAGATGTTCCCAAACCTAAGATTTACACAGATGAGGACATTCCTGAAACATGGACTCCCGCAGAAGTAAAGCAACTGCTATCTGCTGTTGACAGGAGTAATCCAATTGGAAAAAGAGACTATGCTATGTTTCTTCTTGCGATCCTGCTGGGGATGCGGGCGGGCGATATTTGTAACCTGAGATTCAAAAACTTGGATTGGAACCAAAAGCTGATTACTTACACGCAGCAAAAATCCGGAAAAGTCAGTGCTTTGCCGTTGCTGCCTGTGATTGGAGAAGCAATTATTGACTATTTAAGAAACGGTCGGCTTGATTCCAATTGTGACAATGTCTTTATTCGGCACCTTCATCCCTATGGTGGATTCCAGTCCAGCGCTGCCGTATCTTCTGCGCTTAAGAAATACATTACATACGCAGGTCTGACAAGAAAAAATCGAAAAGCGATCCATTCGCTGCGACGTACCCTTGCAAGTACACTCTTGATGGACGGCACACCACTGTTGACGATTTCTAATATTCTCGGCCATTCCAGTCCCAAAACAACCACAGGCTACACAAAAGTAAATCTTCCCGCCCTGCGCAAATGCGCATTATCTTATGGAAAGTGGGAGGCTTCTGCATGACTGCTAAGATGCTACTGGAACAGTATATGGCAGAGCGCCATGCGCTTGGGTTTGTGTCAAAAACCGACGAAGGATGCATTCGGCGTTTCCTGCGCGATTACAAGGAACCAGAAGATGGAAAAATTGTTTTCTCTAAGGAGTACGTCCTTGAGCATATTGGAACGGGCTTAAACCAAAAGGCAAACACTGTACTCCGAGATGTCAGCGCAATAAATGGATTCTTGAATTTTGTAATTCGAAAAGGTTTTACCGCATACAAAATTCCGCCCAAGTCTATGCCCAAAGAAGTGCGCAATTTCAGGGCCTATATATTTACTGACACTGAAATTGAAAAGATGTTGGATTCTGCAGACCATTTTCCTGTATGCACGCAAAACCCGGTAAAAAAGTACCAGATTCCAGTAATGTTCCGCATGCTGTTTAATTGCGGACTGCGTACCTCTGAACTGTTGAATCTGCGCGTCTGTGATGTAGACTTTACCGAAAAAGTTCTTGCAATTCGTGACACAAAATTTCACAAAAGCCGTCTGGTGCCTTTTACGGATGCCGTTGCAATTCCGCTGGCTAACTATTTAGAATTGTTTCCGCCTGCCTCAAATGAAGCAATCCTTTTTGCCAGTTGCTGTTCTCGCAGTAAAGGAGAACGGTATGGAGCCTCTTGGATACACACACAATTCCGGACACTTTTAAGAATGTCCGAGATTCCTTACGGAGGGCCAGATAGAGGGCCTCGGCCACATGATATGCGCCATACTTTTGCTGTTCATTGCCTAAATAGCTGGGTTCTTGTAGGCGAAGATTTGACGGCAGGGCTTCCCGTTCTTTCAACTTATTTGTGACACAACGACCTATCCGGAACGCAGCGATATCTCCAGTTGACTGCACAAATGTATCCGGATATTACAAAAAAATTGGAAAAACAATTCGGTGAGTTGATTCCAACAATGGAGGTGCCAAGATGAAGTCGCTTGATTTCGCACTACTTTTGTCGAAGTATCTTACACAATATTTGCCTGCACAGAGAGACTTGAGCAGCAACACAATCTGTTCCTACCGAGACACATTTAAATTGCTGCTGATATTTTGTCGAGATATACAGGGATTCAATATTGCAAAATTACCAATGACTCAGCTAGATAGAAAATGTATTGAGGACTTTATTTTGTGGCTTAGGAACATCCGAAAATCTTCGCCTTCCACATGTAACCAACGGCTTTGCGCAATCCATGCATTCTTTGACTATGTTATGGGCGAAGAGCCACAGTTTATGGAACAGTGCATTCAGATACACAATATTCCCAGAATGGTTTCGTCCGCTCCTCCCGCAAAATACCTTACACCCGATGCATTACGCTGTTTGTTGGCTATCCCCGACATTACAACGCCAAAGGGACGCCGACACCTTGTTCTTCTTACGGTTTTATACGACACGACAGCACGTGTAAGTGAATTAGCCGATATTCGTATGCGTGATGTTAGACTTGATTCGCCTGCAGCAATTACCTTACATGGCAAGGGAGGAAAGGTTCGCACTGTTCCGCTCATGAAGCAAACAGTAGAATTGCTGCAAAGCTACTTTACGGAAAATGGTATTACGCCCCAAAAAAGTCCGGACATGCCACTGTTTTGGAGCGGGAATTACCGCAAGCTGACGCGCTCTGGAATTACATATATTGTCCAGAAGTATGCAGCTGCGGCACAGGCAATCTCAACTGATATTCCTGCCACTATATCCCCACATGTGTTCCGGCACACAAAAGCCATGCATTTAGTTCAAGCAAATGTAAACACTGTTTATATTAAAGATTATCTCGGCCACGCAGATATTTCCACAACAGAGGTATATGCCCGTGCAGACAACGAAGCAAAACGTGCGGCACTGGAAAAAGCCTCTCTATGTTTGGAATTACCTTGCGCTTCGAATTGGGAGCAGGACGCTGATCTTATTGCATGGCTTTTATCCCTTGGCTAAAAGAAACATATTATGCACAGTGGAGCAAAGAAAAAACAGCTTTTCTCCGCTGTTTTTAGGAGGTGCTATACATATTTGATTTGTGTACATAATGTACCTTATGCACTTCTGCATATAAGGTACATTTTCAAACAGCAGATACGAAGGCTTCCGGGCTTCAGCCAAGCGGGCCAGTTCAAAGAAGAGAGTGCCGCGTGGATCTCCGAATCCTTTTCGGGATCCTGCAATGCTGAAAGTCTGGCAAGGAAATCCGCCGCAGAGCAGCTGGAAGTCCGGCATGGTGCTGGGGTCGGCTTTTCGGGCATCTTCAATGAACCACTCTCCCTTCGTGTCAAACAGGGCGTTGTAACTGCGGTTGGCGTATTTGTCGATTTCGCAGTGTCCTACGCATTCAAATCCTCCGGCACGGGTCAGTCCTTCGCGGAAACCGCCGATGCCGGAGAACATATCTATAAATCGAATCACCGATTCGATAACGAAAAAAGAGGCAACCAATGCTGGCTGCCCTTGCTGGTTAAGTATGTGATTTTCAGTATTGCGCATCTACCTCCATTTCGGTGCCATCTGGTTCGCCGGAGTCGACATCAGCGTTTTCCTCCGCAGCTTGCTCGGTCGTAATTCTTTCGTAGTCCTTTTCGGCTTCATCCAATTCTCTTTCAATGAGATGTACCAGAAACTCTTTCTGGCTCAGTTTGCGGTGATAGATTTGCTCGTACCTTGCAAGAAAGGTTTTGATGCGTTGGAGAAGTTCCTCGGATACCTGAAATGCTAACGTGCGTGTTGCCATGTTGCTGACTCCCTTCGGTTTCTCAAAAAATGTGGTTACGGCCTGTTCAATGAACTGCGATGTGGTGATGCCCTGTCGTTCCAGTTCTTCACGGATTTTCTGGTGCAGGTCATCCGGGATGGTTACGGTCAATTTGCTCATTTCAGCTTTCTCCTTTTATGCACCTAGTTTGTTGTTATAGTAAGCGGCCAGTTTTCCAAGATTGATGTACCACTTCACCCCGGACTGGAATGCGATGTCCGGATTTTCACGACATACTCGGCGAAGATAGTAAGGCGGAAGCTTCATGATTTCACTTGCCTGTTTGATGCTGACAATTTGTGGCAGGACAATTTTTTCTACAACGCAACCCGCCGTCTGACGATCAAGCATACATTCGTTCATTTTACATTCTCCTGTTCTTAAGCTGAATTTGCAACCGCTTTTTGTCATTGATAAGTTGTTTTTCGATTGCAAAGCAAGCATATCACAAGTGCGATGACAAAGCTATTCACGAGAACCAACGATAATGAGATGCATAACTCGGCAATTATGCCCATAACCAACAATTTATGATTTTATGTTTATTACCACATGGTAATCACCACCTTAAAGTGAAGCTAAAAAATTGATTGCGGAAGGCGGAATTATATCTGTTGCTAGGGTGCGAGGAATTGCCCCCGTCAAAGTGACTACCTGTAGTTCCTCGCGCACCACCTTGCGAATGCTTTCTTCCAGCCTATCCGTTTGTTCTGCCGCAAGGATGGCTTGTACCAGAAACTCTTTGCGTTTGGCTGACGGCACTTGCTGCAGCAACGCCCATGCGCGGCGGTGCTGCGGGTCGCTAAGGTTCGGACGGAAAACGTACTGCGGTCGTTTCATGCCTCGCCTTTACGGCGCGACACGGCGGTCAACGCGCGCTCGAACCCGACAGCGTTCACCTTATCGTCCAAGAGAAAGATTGTCTTACAAAGCCCGTCTTTGGGGCTGAGGTGGCGGCTCACCACGGATGCCCCGCCGCCCAATAGCACGGCGGGGATAGCATGCAGGTCAAAGCCGGCTTCCATCGTGGCAGAGAGCAGATGCTCTGTGTACTTGCGCCCCTGCCGGTTCACAATGTCGCGCACCGTATCGCTGACCGTGCAGGGCTGACCTGCCAGCATATTTTCGATTTGGGCATCTGTCAGGGACAGCCCGGTTTCGCGCCGCACCTGTTCCCGAATATCATCCACGCAGCGGATCATGCCGAGTTCCAAGCTGTGGGCGGTGTCAGCCGCAGGGATGGCGTTGTCGATGCGCATAAGGTCTACCGTCCAGCCGCCGAGATCCATAAGGAGCATGGACGGTTCGTCCTGCAACAAACCAGTTTCGGTCATAAGGGCGGCGTAGCCTTGGGGGAAGATGGCAACTTCCTCAATCGTAATGCTGTACTCCACACCCTCGAACTTGTAGTTCACAGGCTGATTGCTCCGCAGCAGATAATCTTTGAACTTGGGTTTGTCGCGTCCGAAGCTGGTCAGCGGCAGACCCGCCGCAATGCGCACAGAACATTCGGGCGGCAGACCGCGCTGCCGGATTTCTTTTGCGATAGCTGCCAGTGTCAGTAGGTAATAATTGTCGTTCGCCGTCTTGTCCCGCTGGATAGGCTGCCGCCCGGTGCCGCAAACAAAAAAGCACCCGCCAAACTCTAAGAGTCCTTGGCGGGGGTAGGGTTCGT
>OGEO01000340.1_pt1 | contig 48594 bp, 42 predicted proteins | sample 1570661 | NCBI WGS metagenome assembly OGEO01 (sample SAMEA2582142, study PRJEB24529) | metagenome | biome: Human gut stool | place: China | collected 2011
AGTTACCGATCAGACATCTGATGCACTCTTGGCGAAAGTGCTTGGGGTACTTGCCAATGTTGAATGATGCTGTCTGCTTTAAACAGGTATACATTGTGACCAGCTATAACGATCTTCGATCCGAAATTGATCGTTTGGCTGCCCTCATTACTTCGAAAACAGGAGATAATCCTTTCGTACCGGATACTCTTTACCTTTTTTGCGGTCGCAAAACAAATCATCAGGTGCCTGTCCCCGGCAAAAATTATAGGAAGGTTATATGGTGTAACAAAATGAAGATAATTTCAATTGCTGCTGTAACAGCAGGTGGAAAAACAACTATTGGAGCATCCAGTGCCTGTCCCCGGCAAAAGAAAAGAACCGAGAGAAGGTGCAGCATTGAGGAAGACAAAGAAAGAACGGTACTTCTTCAGTGATGAGGAAAAGAAACAGATCCTGAGTGAGATAGCCTGTTACTTCAGAGAAAATCACGATCTGGAATTGGGGATGATCGGAACCGGCGGGATTTTTGATTTTTTCCTGGATGTGATGGGGGATCATATTTACAATCAGGCGCTGGATGATGCAAATAGATTCTTTCAGAATTATGCTGAAAATATGGAAGCGGATTTTTACTCACTGTACAAGGATGTGCGGTAAAAAGCGTACAGAAGAAAGCCCCGGGGAACCGGGGCTTTGAGATTATTTTTCACTGAGGGGCTCCAGAGTGCAGCTTCCTACGACGGTAAAGGTTTTTCCGACAGCGGTTTCCGTATGATCCGAATATGTGATTTTCACCGGAGTGTGCCATGGATTATGAATCTGCAGCGGTACACTCTTTTTGTGTGCCGTCAGGCGGAATTGTGAAATGCTTCCGTCTTTAGAAGAGGCCTCCACGGTATAGCATTTGACAGTATTCATGCGGATAGAAGCATTCCAGCTATTTGGCAGAGCTGAAAACAAATAGAGGACAGGATCTTCTCCGGGAGCCGGAGCAAAAGCATGACACAGGGCATTGGAAACAGAGGACATCAGATGACCTTGCTTTTGTGCGCCGATGGACTGAGGCCCTTCCCGGAGTGCCATTCGGTTATCCAGATGGATCATGTACCCGATTCCGGTCAGATCACAAAATTCCTGCTCTGCGGAAGTATTGTCATACATTGCTTTGATGAAGGCTTCGAAGGCATCGGGATTGCAGCTGCGGGCAACAACTTCCTCGGCAAGATCCAGCGTATCCAGCACCACCTGTCCGTTTTCATCTGTTTTGCTGCGGATGATTTCCCGAAGGGTATTTTCTCCGAGCTGTCGGATTCGTTTATCTGTTGTTTCTGGTGTACAGTAGTCATAAAGAAACAGCGGTTCACAAAGATGAGTGGTATCCATATGACCGAAATGATAAGGCTTTCGACCGTTTACCCAGCACTCGCCTTCCTCCAGTCCGGTTAGAAGGGCATCCGGCGAGGAACTGGTCGGAATCGGAGTGATGTCGTTCAGAAATTGTATCCACTCGGTCTGTTTCTTTTGATCCGTATCCAGAAGCTTGGCAGCCCGTATGGCAATGGGCAGTATTCCATGGATTGCAGTCAGCTCTGAAACTGTATCGGTCCCTCCCCAGATGGACTCATGGTTATTGCAGTGGTAAATATGAAGCTTTCCGTCCTCCGCCTTTTGAATGAGCGGCAGATGTGTGTAAAAGTCTGCAATATTTTTCAGGATGGGATATGCCTTGTCCTTCAGATAGGACTCATCCATGGTAAGCTCGTACCGAACCCAAAGCCAGTAAGCAATTTTTGCTCCGCTGGAAAAAATATGATTGACATAGCCAAAGGGTCCGAATCCCCGCTCTGACCGGTATTCCCCACGGTGAGCGATCCAGCCAAAGCGAGGGTCAAAGGTATTCCGTCCCTCTGAAAACTTCATGAATTCGCTGCTGCGTTCCTCCCAGAGCTTTTCTTCCCGGTACAGCTGCTGAAATTCCAACTGCAGTTCTTCGGGAAGCTCCTCGGGACCATTGAACCAGAAAGTCTCCGGAATCCACATTCCTTCGCTGCCCCATTGCTGCACGGCGGCTTTTTCATATGCCTTCTTTCCAAAAAAGATCGTATCAACAAGCGGATCGCATAATTCTGTCATTCCGGCAGAAAGAATTGCCGCGTAATAACACGAATTATTATGCCACCAGTACTGGGATCCCCACATTTTGAAATCTCCGTCTGTCTGGAACAGCAGGCCGCCGTATCGCGGCATAAAGGAGCCTCTTGACGTACAGGCCATCAGATAGGTGAAATAAAGCAGCTCTTCCGTGATTTTCTGCCCGTATCCGTCCTGGCTTTCCAGAACAATCAGAGGAGCGCGGTCCCAGAAGCTGTGCCACCAGTCACAGGAATCCTTCCACAGGCCGGTGAAGCTTTGGGAAAGAAGAGCGGACAGGGAAGTCGATTTCGGCTCTTTTGGTTCAAAAGACGCGGCAGAAGCCAGAATGAATGTCAATGAGTCCCGGAAAGGAGAGAATTCGAGAACCGATTCTGTTTGATTGCGGGAATAGGTGCAGCAGCTGTCAGTCGTCCCTGCCTCTGTCAGAGAACCACAGAAAAAGGAGCCTTCTGTAAAGTTTTGTCTGAGAGAGATTTTTTGGGGCTCTTCTGAAAGAATCGTTTCCGCCAGCTGGTGTACCTGGCGCCGGTAGGAAACAGTGCCTCCGGGTTTCAAGGATGGATGTGTATAATTTCTCCTGCCGACAACGTATTGACTCTGATAACGGAGTGCACGCAGATGGATGGAAATGGTTTCTTTCTCCTGACGGTTATCGTCGATCGAGAAGAGAAAGGCGTCTTCGTTCATATCGGCACGGCATCGAACCAGAACGCCATTTCCGGAGATTGTAATTTCCCCTTCATAGACGGAAAGACGGGAAACGGTATTTTCGTCGAAAACCGGATGCTGCATAGAGCCAAACTCAATGTCAGCGAAAGCACAGCCGCAAGAAAAATCGCTGTCAGTGATGCCTACAGAGCGTGAGGACGAGTTCATGCCAAAAACATCGCAGCGGTTGATCTGAAGGTGAATGGCATTCGGGGTCAGCCAGATCAGAGACCCCATTCTTCCGTTTCCCAGCGGTAAGCCATGTTCAGGGAGCCTTGCGGCTCCCTGATAGGTCAGATCGGCTAAGGATACAATCTGCCTGATTTTATTCATTGTATCAGTTTCCTTTCTGAAGCTTAAAATTCGAGAGAGTTAGTTCTGATTTGCCCGGTAAATATCATAATACTTCTGATAAATCCGGATATAATCGTTTACACCCATGGATTCCATACGGGAGATGTAGCTGTCCCAATCTTTCTCAACATCCAGATCTCCGGTAATAAACTGCACGGTTGCCTGGTTTACATAACCTCCTACGGTAGTCGTATATTCGGATACAGCCTTGGCATCTGCCGTTTCCATTGTCAGATTCGGAAGGATGGATTCCAGAGAAGGAGCATATTCTTCATAGGATTTTGCTGCATGATACAGGATGTATTCCAGATTCTTAGCGGGATCCTTTACCAAGATAGAGCTCTTGAAGGCGGTATCCAGGCTGTCGATGCAGACGTCAGAAGGCCAGGAGGTATGCTCATAATTTTTTGCATATCCATTTCCGATCCAGTCGTAATCATCAGCTGCAGCCATGGTTTTATACTTTGCGGTTTCGCCGGCTACGCTGATGCCATCGTCGACAAAATCCCAGGTCACACCCTTTACACCATACTGCTGTGTCAGGGAGCCTTCCTTTGATGCCAGCCAATCAAACAGGGCAACAACAATTTCCGGATATTCACAGTTTTTAGAAATAACGCCGCGGCAGGAAGCGAAGTAGCTGATGTTGGATCTGGCAGCCAGGCGGACACCATCGGGACCCTCAACCGGTACAATGCATTTCCAGTCAGACCAGGTGCCGTCAAGCCCGGCGTCAAAGTTAGCCTTGTCAGCCTGGTTTCTTCCGGCGGCATGGAGCGCAACCAGATGCTCGTCGCTATTCAGGGTTGCTGCAAACTGTGTGGAGTCCTGGGTAAAGGTCTGCTGATCCAGCAGCCCCTCCTCATACAGCTTGCTGATATAGGAAAGGGCATTCCGGTATTCATCTTTGATTGGAGCATACTCAACCTGGCCATCCGCGCTGATATTAAATCCGGCGCCGATGGTGGGGTTTGTATTGCTCAGAGGGTTATTGCACTGAACGAAGGAATTGATCAGCCATACAGTAGGATCGGTGCTCCAACCGCCCAGATAACCAGTCATCGGGATTTCATCGTTTACTCCGTTTCCATTGGGGTCCTGTGTCTTTACCTTCACCAGATACTCGTACAGCTCTTCTGTAGTCTCCGGGACATGTCCGTCATTGAGCTGCTCTACCCAGGGCATGTAGATCCACATTCGGTTCTGATATACGTTGTGGAAGCTTTCAGAGCCGGAACCGAAGCTGTAGATGTGTCCGTCGTTCATGGTCAGATCGGCTTTCCTGGACAGGCAGACTTCGTTACTTTCGTTCCAGTTTTTGGCATCGGCGAGGTAATCATCCAGCGGGATGATCAGACCCTGTTCTGCATACAGAGACAACTCAGCCTTTGTCCAGCAGGTGGTAAGGAAGAAATCCGGCAGGCTGTCTGGATCGGTCATCAGCAGGTTCAGCTTTGTTTTTGCTTCATCACCATCCACGTCATAAACGAAATTCAGATGAATATTGGTTTGTTCCTCGATCCAGTCTGTTACATAATTTTCCTGCATGGTTCCGCCGCCGGTGTTTGTTGCATAGACGAATACATCCAGGGTCAGTTTTTCTTCCAGAGGGAAAGTAACGTCCGCAACAGAGTCAAACCGGAACGGATCTTCTCCGTTCGCCAGGGCCGGTACAGCAGTCGGGATGGAAGCGCACAGGGCAGCTGCCAGAGAGATGGCGGTTGTTTTTTTCAGTTTTTTCATTTCCTCCTAAAATATATTTCGTAAGCTTACGCTTCGAGATCAGATAAAATTTATCCCTTTACCGAACCGATCATGACGCCCTTTACAAAGTATTTCTGCAGGAACGGGTAGATTATCATGAGGGGCAGGGAGCTTAAAATGATGGTTCCGTATTTCAGCATTTCACTCAAGAATTCATTTTTTGCCAGAAGCTCCAGATCCATTGAAGTGGATTTTGAAAAATCAACTTTGGAAAGCAGCAGAATCCGGCGAAGAACCAGCTGAAGGGTATATTTGCTTTCTGAGTTCAGATAAATCATTGCGTTGAAATATCCGTTCCAGAGGGAAACCGCGATCCAGAGACACAGGACCGCTATAATCGGTCCGGACAGCGGGAGCACAATTTTGCGGAAAAACTTGAAATCTGAGCAGCCGTCAATCTGGGCAGCCTCCAGAAGCTCCTTCGGGATGGACTGACTAAAGAAGGTTCGTGCAACAATTACGTTATATGCGCTTACACATCCCGGAAGAATCACCGCCCACATCGTGTCGAGCATATGCAGAGACTTGACAAGCAAATAGCTGGGGATCATTCCGCCGGAAAACATCATGGTAAAGACGAAGATTCGGGAAATAACAGTCCTTCCGCGGAGATCGTCTCTGGAAAGGGGATAAGCAGCAAATACCGTCATGGTAATGGAAAGAGCCGTGCCAATTACCGTGTATATGATGGAATTTCTGTAACCAGTCCAGATCTGTTTGTATTCAAACACAGATTGATAGCCGTCCAGTGTGAAATCTACCGGAAGAAAGCGAACCTTTCCGCTCATCAGTGCATCGCCGGAGCTAAAGGAGCAGCTCACAATATAGATTAGCGGATAAAGTATGGTAATGGCCAGCAGGAGAATGAGGAGTGTTCCCATGGATTCTACCACGCGGTCCTGGCTGAGTTTCTTTTTGCTTTTTGTTTTCATTTTTTTCACCTCACACAAATCCGTTTCCGGTCAGCACATCTGCAATTTTATTCACAGTCAACAGCAAAATCAGTCCAACGACTGACTGGAAAAGTCCGATTGCCGTCGCATAGGAGAAATCCGGGAAGGAGGCCACCAGAGATACCTTGTAGGAATAGGTACTGATTACTTCCGATGCGGAAATATTGTTCTGGTTCTGCATCGCAAGAACCTTTTCATATCCGACATTCAGAATAGATCCCATATTGAGTATCAGCATGATGATAACTGTCGGGGCAATGGAGGGAAGATCGACATGCCAGATCCGCTGCAGTAGCGTTGCACCGTCAATAATTGCAGCTTCGTGAAGCTGAAGGTCAACGCCGGAGAGCGCTGCAATGTAGATAATGGCATTGAATCCGACTGTTTGCCAGACACCGCTCCAGACATACAGGGAAGGAAAGGCTTCCGGGCTTGCCATCAGATTGGTTCCGAATACTTCATAGACGGTCTTTCCGATAACACCCATTCTGGTATCCAGAATCATTTTCAGGATGCTGACGAAAACAATGGTTGAAATAAAGTAAGGACAGTAGGTAATCAGCTGGATGGTCTTTTTCAGACGGATATTTCTGGTATAATTCAGTGCCAGGGCCAAAAGGATGGCACAGGGGGTATTGACCAGAATGGAATAGATAGAGAGCGTCAGCGTGTTGATCAGCACTTCCTTAAAATTATAGTTTCTGAAAAATTTCAGAAAATGGTAAAAGCCGTGATCGGCGGCCCAGGGACTGTGCAGAATTCCCTTGCTGACGGTATAGTCTTTAAAGGCAATAATTATTCCGTACATTGGCCCATAGCAGAAGATGATCAGAAGGGTAAGCGGCGGCAACAGCATCAGATACAGCTGCCAATGCCCCCTGAAGTACTTAAAAAAAGATAATTGTTTTGGTCGCGATTTCATGAGGACCTCCTTTGCTGAAGATTGATTCCGTTTTCATCTGACTTCATTAAAGCACAAAGAGGGGGAAAAGGTAAATATTCAGTTCCCCGGGCAGGGTATGCCGTTGCAAAGAAGGGGGGATTTTTGCTTATGAAAGATATTCGTTTCCCTTCGGCGTAATATTCCTTTGCTGATAATCTGAAAAAACGGATTTGCGGAGGTAAATAAACAAACAGCACAAAACCGGATACAGAAGGGTTTTGTGCTGAATCGGAAGTTTGTGTGTTAAGAATTGTTCCGGTAATCTGTCGGGTTCATTCCGGTTACCCGTTTAAACGCCCGGCAGAAAGAATTGGAAGAAGTGTATCCAACCATTTCAGAGATTTCTTTGGTTTTCAGGCTGCTTTCCCGCAGCAGCTCCTGTGCCTTTTGAATTCTGACCTGTTCCACGTAGGTAGAGAAATTGATTCCCGTACTTTGCTTAAAGATGGAAGAAATATAGTATTCATTCATATGGAAGGCATCTGCTGTTGTAGTCAGTGTAAGATCCGGGTCTCTGTAATTCAGGTTAATGTAGGCAGTCAGGGCAGATGCTTCTACAGACGGATGAAGGGTTTTGTTAGCCAATGCCGCGCAGTACAGATAAACAGACTGTGTAATCCGGATCTGTTCCAGAATATTTTTTCCGTGGCTGCTTTCCAGCTTTCGAATCATTTTTTCCTGTTCCTCCTGCTCCGGTTTGAGTTTATCCAGTATGCGCAGAAAAGAGATCTGCAGCTCGCCGATAATCAGGTATTGAACATATGCAGACAGATCCTCCCGGATAAAAACATTGCGGAACAGCTCTTCCAGGTGGTCATGAACGCCCTTCTCATTGCCGGTCAGGATGTCACGCTCCAAAATTTTTGCGATCTCCGCAGAAGGATACTCGGTCAGAACATTTTCCAGATCTGGAACCCAGCAGATGGGCTCAGTCTGGGGAGAGGAGGTCATTTTATACAGCAGTGTCGTTTTGGTATAGGCATTTCTGATTTCGTCGAGCCGTGTGACACAGGGACCTCCATATACCTGTACAGGAAACGGAAACGCTTCAGGTATTTTGGCAAGTATACCGGACAGAAGCTGAAGGGTATAAGCACGGTATTGCGAAGCCTTTTGTTGCGGAACAGAAAAAATGCAGACAAGAGCATCGTTTCCGGTATGTACGGCGGCGGCTTTCGGAATAGAAAGTTCAATCATTTCCTGTAGGGACAGAAGATAGGCATCCGGCAGAGGATCAGGCTGGTACTGGGAAGGATCCGCATTCGGAATCAGCTGGAAGATTACAGTCCAGAATACGCTTCCTTCACAGGGAAAAGAAAGCATAGCCGCATCTTGCCTGAGTTCCTCTTCCGACTCCATATTGCCGTACAGAAGTCGGTTATAGAATGCATTTTTAATCAGCGGTTTTTGCGCTTCCAGTTCAAGAGTGAGCTCGCGATTGGCAGAGGTAAGCTTTCTGTTGGAATTTTCACTCTGTGCCACCTCTGAGAGGAGGTTGGTCAGTGGTTTTGCACTTTTCCTGGAAAGAAACAGACTGATACCGCCGCCTACCAGCAGAGCGCAGGTCAGAAAGAAACAGAACTGAAGTACCATCGATGTAAGCCTTGCATCTGCCTGGGAGGCAGGCTGGAAGGAGTAATAGGTCATATGGCTGGAACGGGAGGTACAGCGCAGACACAGATAAGACTTCCCGTGAAAACGGATGCGCTGACTGTCCGGTTTTTCCAGAGAAAGAGAAAGCAGATCGAGCGTCTCGGCCTCGGTCAGCCCTGATGGGGCGGAAGATTGATACAGAATTTTTCCGCTGCTGTTCTGAATAAATTGTATTCCATCTGAGGATAGGGGAGAAAGCAGCTGCTCCAGCGCGTCCTTTTTGATATAGATTAAAAGGCGGCTTCGGTCGCCGAAGGAAAAGTACAGCAAAGGCTTGGTGTAGGGAATCAGTTCTGTTTTCTGGTTATTATGTCCGGGAAGGATATATTCCTGCATTTCCCCCAGCTCATAGCCGCCCAGTGTCTGCTCGGAGAACCAGCCAAGCCACTCAGAATATTCTGAAAACCGGGTGTTTCTCATGTACAGCTCATAGAAGTCCTGAAATGTATAGGCAACGTTGTGGTTAATAACCATCTGACTGTTGTCAAAGTACAAAAAGTATCCCAAAATATACTCTTCCAGAAAGGAGGTGTCCAGCAGACTGTTTTGAACATCGATGATTTTGTAGGTATTGTTGTATCCAAAGCCATTGGTATAATTGGTAAATGCGGAGACTTTTTCATTACTCAAAATCAGATCAGAAAAGCCGTCAATTTCATCAAAAAGGGTGTCAATTGTAGCTGTGCAGCCCTCTAACTCCTTCTGCGTTTTCTCCCATCCGTCGTTACATACTGCGGAAAGTACACTGAAGCTGTAGGCGGCGAACAGCAGAGAAGAAATAAGAAGCACCAAAAAATAGGTTTTGAAATAATATACGAGAATTTTTTCTTTTTTTGCTTCCCGTATGATAGACATAAGATTGTTTTCCATAGAAACCTCCGGTAATCTGAGGGATATCTCAGCTGAAAGTTGTTAGGATCAGTTTACCATGATTTAAAAGATTCCACAACCACATTTCTTTTTTTGTATCAAGGAATTGACCGTCATGCAGACAGAGCTGCATTTTTTACTGATCGTTTCTCAAAGTAACATTTGGAATTGCCGTACACAGGGCTTTTTGATATACTGCTTCAAAGAAGTTATAAAAACAGGAGGATCGGAAGGGCGCAGAAGCGCTTGCCGATATCCGGAATGTAGATGGAAAGATAGGAGAACAAGGATTAGCGAATATTCTTACAGAAATTTTTTTCAGGAATTGTACAGGAAGCAGGGACAGAAATATGCATTTCACGCAAAAACGCAGGAAGAGTTTGTTTTGTGGAGGGAGGCGTTCCGGTCGGAGTTAAAGGAACGGCTGGGTCTGAGAGCATCCAGTGCCTGTCCCCGGCAAAAATGATAGCAAAAATGGATATCAATATTACGTATTCAATCAAACTGATATTCGCCCTAGATGGTATGATATAAATCTATATTATCATCAAACAATGCTTGCTTCATTAGAAGGACTATCTCTTGATGGAGGACGCTATTTTACATCTTCACCAAGAACAGATGGTGTTTCATTAACACAATATCATTGTTGGGATGTTGTGTTTAAGTATTATATTAAAAACTCTATTGAATATATTGTTCATGAGTTTTACTATCATCCAGATAGTGACGATGAGACAATTGCACATGATAGGTTTATGGAATGCGTTCTTGTGTTTGAAACTGATTGCGAAAAAGCAAATTTTAAAGAATATCTTAAACATAATTGGGAAAACAAACAAAACTATACTGACAATATACGGATACCCTATTTTGAAGAAATCGAGGGTTATGATATGGATGTAATTAAGGAAGAATATTTAAATTCTCAAATATTACAGAAAATGCTTGTTGATTTCCGAAACATAAGATAATAAACAAAGGTATCTAATATTGAAGATTTTTAGTAGGTAGTAATTTGAAAGAAAAAAGCAATGCCATTTAGCTAGATGTTCGAGAAAATGTTCGATTTGTAATTGTTTTTTTTCAAAAGTACCAAAAAAGCTATTTATGAGGCAAAGCAGCAAAAAAAGTATACGAAATAAACGGATTAAAAGAATTTTGTAATATGCACTAAGATTGTAAATTCATTGATTGAATGGGAATGATGATAATGCTTTTATTGCAGTACAGATTTCCCCTTATATATGATTATATTAATGTGAGGTGATTATATGGAAGCTTTAAAAGAGTTACATCGGTATTTTGATGAAACGATGTTAGCAAACTTCAAATTATTACCGGAGTTGAGCCAAGAGTCTTTAACAATGTATATTTGATAGGAAGGCGGTCAGCTATTGTTGATCGCCTTTCATCGAATATAGAGAAAGGGGAATTTAGTTGGAGCAGAAAGAATATATAAATCCTTTTTCTAAAACATCAGAGTTGTATGCTGGAAAACTTGATGATGCATCACTTTCGGGGGATATTGTGTCACTTGAGCAGTTTTTTGCTGAAATTGAAAAAATACTTCCTGATGAAGATACAGCATCGCAGGCACGACTTTACTATTCAATCGGAACAGTATACAGTGATTTGGCAAAAGCTAAGGGAATAACGTACGAAGAATTAGTAAAGAAACAATTATACTGTTTCAGAAAAAGTGTAGATATTATCGAGGACGAGGAGTATTCAAAGAAAGAATATGCTCCTTATGTAAAAGGTTTCAAGCGCATATTGTATACTAATTACGCAAATACACTTAGTTCTTGTGGACGAAAAATAGAAGCCATTGCACAGTACAGAAAGGCAATAGAAGTTCACCCTTCGTTTGGTATGGCGCTTGGAAATCTTGGTCGAGTGTATCAGGATTATGGTATCATAGACTATGATGATGGGCATCAGGATTATTTTCACCATTTTGCATATTCTTTGCTTAAAAATGCTGTGGAGTGCGAAGATCCTAATACTTACAAAGAAGCAAAAGAATGCTTCGCTACAGCTATTGCTGGATATGATCCTCAATATGTTGAAGAGTTCTTGCAAAAGGAATTGAAGATTCCTAAATTCTCATATGAAAACTTTGAGGAAAGATTGTACAGGGAATGGGCTGTAGAAAATTGTTTGTTTTTGAATACGCTAAATGATCTACCTGTACCAGAAATGTGTTTTGCAACAGATGTGCTACAGCTTCCAAGTATGGTTGTGTCTATAGATGCAAAGCCTATTTTCCATGGAATGTTTAATCAGATAAAGCAGGAGTATGTATATGCAAGGTATCAGTATTACTCGTCCTTGCAATTTCGTGAAGAAGTACACTTCGCAGATAAGGATACCCATCTTATCAATTTTGCAGATTATCCACAGTACGGAATACGCATTGAACAGATAAAATGTGCTTTCAAAATTCTATATGGATTATTTGACAAAATTGCATACTTTCTTAATTCGTATTTCGACTTGGGGATACATGAGCGAGATGTGAGCTTCAATCATATATGGCTAACTGGATTCGGGATAGGAAAGAAACATTATGATTATAAAAACGTACTTAATCACAAAGAAAACTTCGCATTGGCTTCCCTGTATTGGATTAGCAGAGATTTTTATGATAAATTTGAAGACTCTCCGAACCCACGTCTAAAACGTATCAGTGATGTGCGTAATGCACTTGAACATAAATATGTAAAAGTAACTAATGGATGGTTCACGGAAAGAACTAAAGGTGAGATAGATGATCTTGCACTTTATGTGACAGAAAGTGAGCTTTCTTCTTTGACCTTAGAACTAATGCATATTGTAAGAGAAGCAATTATATGCTTGTCGTTGTGCGTTCATGTAGAAGAACAAAAGAAGCAGAAAGAAAATGAAGGAAAGTTTATTCCGTCAATGCCATTGATGGAATATGACGATGATTGGAAGATATGAATAAATCAGCCGAGCAGCTAACAACTGCCCAGCTGATCGTCGTAATTGTTATTCTTCCATGATGAAGCAAAAAGTGCCTGTCCCCGGCAAAAACTGCCTGACAGTAGAGGAAAGTTCTCCCCTTTCAAAATACGGGCGGTTAAGGAAACGCTATTTGAGAGAACACAAGCGAGTTTTATATTACACTCTGCTGACAAGCGGAAAGTTATATGAACACCTTGCTGAAATTGATACTTCGGCTCGTGATAGGGCAGAGTATCTGATAAAGGAAATGGCAAGAAAGCAAGGTGTAGCAGAAGAACTGAAAGCAAGGGATATGCTCCGCTGGGTTGGAAAGATGAATAACATTCGAGCCTGTGCAGACGAGATTGTATTGAATGACATTGTGTATTCCTAACGGAGTACCAACCGAAAGAAAACTGCTGTCAGTCGATGGCAGTTTTTCTTTTTCGGCAAGTATTCAAGAAGTCATTAAGTTGTGAGTATAGTCGAAGTGGTAGAAAAATTCGTAAAGATGTGGTATAATACTTTTGCTTGTGAGCGACAAATCGTTGTTTGTGGAGGTGTTTGGATGTGTGGAATAGCAACTGATTTATAAAAAATAAATCGGAGGTTTATATGGATTATTCAATAAGAGAATTAAGACAAAACGAGTCCAAGGTGCTAAATACTTTTTTATACGAAGCAATTTTTATTCCAGAAGGGGTTCCTATACCACCAAAAGAGATTATAAATCAACCAGAATTACAGGTGTATGTTAAAGATTTTGGTAAGAATAAAGGAGACTTGTGTTTGGTTGCTGAAGCAAATAATGAAATTGTTGGTGCAGTATGGTGTCGTATTATGAATGATTATGGACATATTGATGCTGAAACACCATCATTTGCAATTTCACTTTTAAAACAGTATAGAAACTATGGTATTGGAACTAATCTAATGGAGCAGATATTAAAAAAACTGAAAATGCAAGGATATAAGCAAGCGTCATTATCTGTTCAGAAGATGAATTATGCAGTTCATATGTATCTAAAAGTAGGATTTGAAATTGTCGATGAGAATGACGAAGAGTATATAATGATTTGCAAATTGTAGAAATCTGTAATTTGAGTTTATGGTTTACAAATCGTTATTTGTAGAGAGGAGATGATTGTTAAATGAGAATTGCTGCGTATCAATTTGCTGTATCTGGAAATATTAGTGAGAATTATAAAGAAATAGAAAAAGCAATATATATCGCAAAAACTGAAAATGTTCGGTTGCTTATATTTCCAGAATGTTCATTAACAGGGTATCCTCCGAGAAATATATCTAATGCGTCATGTGTTGATTTTAATCTTGTTCAGATAATGTGTGATAAACTTCAATCAATAGCTAACAAAAATGACATTTCCTTTATTATTGGAACTATATTTAAAGAAAAAGAAATATACAATAGAGCAATGTTGTTTCAGCCTAATAGTCAAATTGAGTTCTATGATAAGCGTGCCTTGTGGGGATGGGATAAGGATAATTTCACAAAAGGCAGTAACAATGGAATATTTGAAATGGAAGGGATAAAATTTGGAATAAGAATTTGTTTTGAAATCAGATTTCCTGAATTCTTTCGAGAACTATACAAAAGAAATACAGATATAAATCTAGTTCTATTTTATGATGTAGCAGATATAGATGATAACGAAAGATATAACATGATTAAAGGACACTTACAAACTCGAGCAGTTGAAAATGTTACTACCACTATTTCTGTAAATGCTATTTTACCATTTCAAACGGCTCCGACAATGGTCCTTGGAAAATCGGGTCAGTGTATAAAAGAATGTGTTAGAAATAAACCTGAACTTTTGATTTATGATTTTGAAAAGACAGAGAATGATTTCGGTGAAAATGGAAGGATATCAATATCTGATATGTTGATGGAATAGAGTGCAATTGATGTTTCAAGACAATGAATTGGTTAAGTCTAGTTTATATAGGCATATGAAATTCAGAGATATTGATGAAGTTATGTTAGATAGTGTGAAAGAAATACTTCTTGAAGGATTTAGGAATGAGGAAGAATTCGGTTACATGGCAGGATATGAACCATGGGAAAAACTAATCTTTGAGAGATAAGTTTTTCGAAAACTGTCGTTTGGTAAAATCTATTCCATTTTTAAAAGCCTTGCGATAAAATATGTTCTGTGAATTATTCACAAGATAATATTTTAAGGAGGCTTGGCAATGAACAAGGATTTTGAACGCTGCTGTAGCTTTCTTGCAGACATGATTATTAAATATGCACCAGAGATAAAAGAAGAAGTAGAGGTGTGTATGATGATCAAGGATTCAATTGATGACGAGAAAGCTAATAGGCAGAAACAATTTGACAGGTTCTGTTATTACTTAGGCGGAGAAAAACAGCTTCTGGACGAAAAGACTGCGTAGGCAACCGGCATCCTGCAGATAATATGCTGTAGGATGTATACATATATCAGGAGACTTCATTCATGGCGAGTGGAGTCTCTTTTATTTTGCACTGTATAATGGAAAAAGTTGTGGTTGAACAGAGGTTGGAATGATGATAAAATCTTGTTGGGACAATAGCGAACGCATGCGTTCACATTTTATAACTAAGAAGTAATGGATTGGAGCGGTGATATGGCGGACAAAATTGGAACAGGTGAATGTGGGGAAATTCTCATATACCAGACAGATAATGGACAGACAAATATAGAAGTTAAAATAGAAGATGATACAGTATGGCTGACACAACAGCAGCTTACTGAATTATATCAATGCAGTAAATCAAATATAAGTGAACATATAAAGCATATATTCGAAGAAGGGGAATTGGATAAGGATTCAGTTGTTCGGAAATTCCGAACAACTGCAGATGATGGAAAAACATATAATGTTACTTATTACAATTTAGATATGATTATATCTCTTGGATACCGTATTAAATCAGTGATTGCAACAAGATTCAGGCAGTGGGCTACAAAGCGGTTAAAAGAATATATGATTAAGGGATTTACGATAGATGACGAGCGTTTGAAAGGAAATGGTGGAGGAAATTACTGGAAAGAGTTACTTGACAGAATCAGGGATATAAGATCTTCAGAAAAGGTATTGTATCGCCAGGTTCTTGATTTGTATGCTACGAGTGTAGATTACAATCCTCATAGCGAAGAGTCTGTTAGATTCTTTAAAATTGTTCAGAATAAACTTCACTATGCAGCACATGGTCATACTGCGGCAGAGGTTATATATCAACGTGCTGATGCACAAAAACCATTTATGGGACTTACTTCATTTTCAGGTGAATTACCAGCATTAAAAGATATAGGAATTGCAAAAAATTATCTGGATGAGAGTGAACTAAAAGTATTAAATAATCTTGTATCTGGTTATTTTGATTTGGCAGAAATTAATGCAATTGAACATAAACCTATGTACATGGATGATTATGTAAAGCAATTGGATAGTGTTTTGTCATCAGGAAACAGAAAGCTTTTAACTGGTTCCGGTTCTGTAAGTCATAAACAGGCGTTGGAGAAAGCAAAGTCAGAATACAGAAAATATCAGGAGATTACTTTGACACCAGTCGAAAAAGCATATCTTGAAAGCATTAAAGAGGTTTCCAAGGAAGTAAAAAGGAGATAACATCTGATGAAAAAACAGCAGAAATGTTACATATATACAAGAGTTTCCACTTCCATGCAGGTAGATGGTTACAGTCTTGATGCACAGAAGGACAAGCTTAGAAAATACGCAGAGTATCAGGAAATGTCTATCGTCGGGGAATATTCTGATGAGGGTAAATCTGGCAAAAGTGTGGAAGGCAGACCACAGTTTAAGCAGATGCTTGCGGATGTAGAAAGTGGCAAAGACAATGTTGATTATGTGCTGGTATTTAAGCTGTCACGATTTGGAAGAAATGCTGCAGATGTTTTATCGTCATTGCAGAAAATGCAGGATTATGGAGTTAATCTTATCTGTGTAGAGGATGGAATTGACAGCTCCAAGGATGCCGGGAAACTGATGATATCTGTGTTATCTGCAGTAGCAGAGATAGAGCGTGAGAATATACTTGTTCAGACAATGGAAGGCCGCAGACAGAAAGCGAGAGAAGGCAGATGGAACGGCGGATTTGCACCATATGGCTATCAGCTGGTAAATGGTGAGCTTATCATTGCAGAGGATGAGGCAGAGATTATCCGCATAATATATGATAAATTCGTCAATACAACGATGGGAATGGCTGCGATAGCCGCATTTTTAAATAACAGTGGTTATAAGAAAAAGCTTCGCCAGAATAACATAATTGAAGGTTTCTCTACATCATTCGTCAAAGGTGTGCTGGATAATCCGATATATTGCGGTAAGCTTGCATTTGGAAGAAGAAAAAATGAGAAGATTCCGGGAACAAGGAATGAATATCATATCGTAAAACAAAAGGATTACTTGCTAAGTGATGGAGTCCATGAGGCAATTATATCAGAAGAAATGTGGAACCAGGCACACAGAAAGCGGCAGGAGACAGGTGTTTTACAGGTAAAAACACATAGTCTTGAGCATGAACATATTTTATCAGGGATTATTAAGTGCCCTGTATGTGGAAGCGGTATGTATGGCAATGTGAATCGTAAGAAGCATCCGGACGGAGGCTATTACAAGGATTATTTCTATTATGCCTGCAAACACAGGAAGCTTGTGGACAGACACCGCTGTACTTATAAAAGACAGTGGAATGAGGACAGAATCAATGCGGCAGTTGAGGAAATTATCCGTAAATTTGTAAAGAACCCAAAGTTTGAGCAGGAAATCCGTAAGCAGATAGGAAGCAGCATTGATACTTCGGAGCTTGACAAGGAATATGATGGATTAAAAGATAGACTGAGCCAGACAACCGGGGCAAAAAACAGGCTTGCTGACCAGATGGATCATTTATCTGTATCCGATAAGAATTATGACAAAAAATATAATGACATGCAGGAACGTTTGGACAAGCTATATGATGAAATCACTGATATTGAGAATGCCATGGAAGAAGTCGAAACAAGACTATATAATATCAGGCAGGACAAAATCTCAGAAGATAATGTTTACCAGTTCCTTTTATTCTTTGATAAGCTGTATGATAAATTTACAGATCTGGAAAAGAAGACATTTTTGAAGAGCTTCCTGTCGGATGTGTTTATCTATGAGGAAGAGCAAAAGGATGGCAGAATATTAAAAGGTCTCCGGTTTAAATTTCCTATATATATGAATGGCAGAAATGTATTAGGCGTGGATTGGGACAACGAGAGTACAGATGAGACAGTTGTCTTGCTTTCCAAGTGAATGGTCGATACAAGAAAAGTGAAGGTGGACTTCTCCCTGGAGGATATGGATTTATCTGAATTTAAGGGGCGCTAAAGGTCCGGGGGACCTTTGTCTGGCACGGATCGAAGCGGAGCGGAGACAAGCAGCTTATGAGCAGATAAAGGCATATGTACTGCAACAGACAGGACTTAAGGTTTCGTCATTGTATATAGCACAGGAGAGGAAAACAGGGTAGCGATGTGGAACATATTCCGTGGGTGGAGCGGGAGCTGATGGTTATGAGAGAAGTGAGGGAGCTGCAGTAATAAAGATGATTTATATAATTTTAACTTTAGTTTCAGGAATTTTGCTGTCAGGAGTATGGTTTGGGCTTAATTTTCCGATACAGATATGTGTGGAAAAGTCAAAAGTAAAATTTTTGGAACGCTATAGTGTAATAGCTGCATCTGTGATACCATTAGTTTTCATCTTAAAATACAACAGACTGGAATTATCATAGTCTTGCTGATTGGAAAAACTGGATGATTCTGGCTGTTACAGTATTATTGTCAGCCATTGTCATTTCCATAAATCAGGTTGCGGAAATCCCACGCGGAAAAGAATTATTGCTTTATGCGTTAGATGGTGTCTGTATGGAAATCCCGCAGCGTATGATGATGCAGACATTTAGCGGTGTTCTTTTCATGCACTGGGGATTAGATTTGTATTTGTCCATACCGGTTACAGCGTTTGCCTGGTGTATCAGCATCTGTATACAATGTCTGATCTGCAAATTAAAATTTGACCGGAAAATAGTAATAGAGATAGCGGCATCCTTTCTGTTTTCTATGGGAGCTGGATTACTATTATTAAAAAGCGGATTTATTGGACTACCTATGGCAGGACATTTTTTAGAACGTATTTTGAGTACAATTATCCGTAAAATCCGAAGATAAAAGAAAGGAAGAAAGTCCATGACAACCAGACAGGAAGCATTATCTTTTGGCATGACATTTAAAGATGTCTATCAGGACACACCGTTCCACGATCCAAACTGGATTCTGGTGCGGTATAAAAAGAACAAAAAGGCATTTCTCTGGACTTATGAGTACGAAGGACAGATGCGCATAAATATAAAAGTTGATCCGCAGTGGCGCGATTTCTGGCGGGAGGCATATGCAGCGGTGATTCCGGGATATCATCAGAACAAGGAACACTGGAATACCGTTATTCTGGATGGAAGCATACCGGATGAGGAAATCAGACGGATGATCGCAGAGAGTTATGATCTGATCTGCGGAAAAAAATAAATTCATTTGTAAAGAACAATCAAGAAGTGAGGCAATAGTGTGAAAAATAAGATTTTTCACACGCAAGATTTGTGCTTGCGCACAAACTTGAGATGCGCAGAAAGCTGCGCAAGAATGGAGATTTTTATGTCAGCAAAAGATACAATGGAAAATAAAATCACAGAGGGAGTCATCTGGAAACAGCTTTTATTATTCTTTTTCCCGATACTGGTGGGAACATTTTTCCAGCAGCTTTACAATACGGTGGACGCGGTGATCGTCGGGCGGTTTGTCGGAAAAGAGGCACTATCCTGCGTCAGCGGTTCGTCCGGTCAGATCATCAATCTGGTGGTCGGATTTTTTACCGGATTATCTGCCGGCGCAACAGTTATGATCTCCCAGCATTTTGGGGCAAAAAATGAGGAACAGCTGCATAAGGCACTGCACACGGCATATGCATTTGCAATCACAGGCGGTATCATTGCCGGAGTGATCGGTGTTGTTATGACACGTATGGTTTTAAAATGGATGAATACGCCGGAAAATCTGCTGCCTGACTCGACACTTTATGTGCGGATTTATTTTGCGGGACTCTTATTTATTTTTGTTTACAATATGGGAGCGGCAATCTTACGGGCAATCGGCGATTCGAAACGTCCGCTTTATTTTCTGATCATCTGCTGCATCGTCAATATTATTCTGGATCTGGTGCTGGTGCTTGGATTTAAAATGGGAGTCCTTGGCGTGGCAGTGGCAACACTGATCGCGCAGGGGATCAGCGCTGTGCTCGTCAGTGTGGCATTAATGTATCATACTGCCGGCTTAAAGTTAATTCCACGCGAAATCAGGATCCATAAAAGTGTGCTGAAAAATATGCTCGCCATCGGACTGCCGACCGGTATCGAGTCGAGCATGTACAGTATTTCAAACGTGATCGTGCAGGCTGCGTTAAACGGATTTGGCGTTGACACAATGGCGGCATGGGCTGCATTTGGCAAAATAGACAGCCTTTTCTGGATGATCAACAGTGCGTTTGGAATCGCTGCGACCACGTTCGTTGGTCAGAATTTTGGTGCCGGAAAAATGGACCGCGTCCGCAAAGGAACAAGGGAATGTCTTGGCATGGCACTTGTAACTGCGATTCTTCTGAGTGTGATCTTAATGTCGGCGGGAAGATTTTTATTTGGCATATTTACCACAGATGCGAATGTAGTGGAAATTGGTCTTAGCATGATGCAGATCATATCGCCGACCTATTTTCTGTTTGTGTTTATCGAAGTATATTCCGGCGCACTGCGCGCGCAGGGGCATGTGATCGTGACGACGGCAATGACGATGATCGGTATCTGTGTGCTGCGTGTCGTATGGGTCACCTGGATCGTACCGGATGGCACACTCTCACAGATCGTGGCATGTTACCCAATTACATGGCTGGTCAGCGCGGTGGGGATGATCATTTATTATCATTATAAGCAGAAAAAGATTCTGGAAAAATTTGCTGCAACACATGATTTATAAACAGAGAAACTGGAAGCAGTTTTTTATAGCCACATGGTTAAAAATAAGTTCAGGAAAAGAGGATATAAATGAAACAGTCAAAAAATGAAATTAATCTCGGCGAGGGAAGCGTCGGCAGACTTTTGCTGACCTTGGCGGTACCATCTGTGATCGCACAGCTCGTCAATCTTCTTTACAATCTGGTGGATCGTATTTATATCGGTCATATCCCGGAAAACGGGGGCGTGGCACTGACCGGTCTTGGACTCTGCTTCCCGATTCTGATGATTGTCACGGCATTTTCCGGTCTGATCGGGTATGGCGGGGCGCCGCGTGTTGCTATTTTCATGGGAAAAGGCAAAAATGATGAGGCGGAGGAGATACTCGGCAACTGTACCATGGCATTGATCGTGATCGCATTGATTTTAGTTGTGGTACTGCAGTTTGCAGCGGAGCCGCTTCTGATGCTGTTTGGTGCAAGTGACAATACGCTGCCGTATGCACTTTCTTATCTGAACATTTACGGAAAAGGGACTTTGTTTGTCATGCTTACGATGGGATTAAATTCCTTTATCAATACACAGGGATTTTCCAAAGTCGGTATGAAAACGGTTCTGATCGGGGCAGTCTGCAATATTATTTTAGATCCGGTCTTTATTTTCGCATTTGACATGGGTGTGCAGGGAGCCGCGCTTGCAACGGTGATCTCACAGGCAATTTCAGCGGTATGGGTCATCCTTTTTCTGACGGGCAAACAGACAAAGCTGAAAATAAAGACAAAGTATTTTAAGCCGAAAGCCTCCGTACTTTTGCCGGTATGTGCACTTGGTGTATCGCCTTTTATCATGAATGCGACGGAGAGCGCAATCAATATTGCATTTAACGCATCTTTATCACGCTACGGCGGTGATGTGGCGGTCGGAGCCATGACGATCTTAAGCAGTATTATGCAGCTTCAGTTTATGCCGGTGCAGGGAATTGCACAGGGAGCGCAGCCGATCATGAGTTTTAATTATGGAGCAAAAAAGATGGATCGTGTGAAAAAGGCATATCGTCTGCTTATGATCTGCAGTTTTACATACACGATGATCTTCTGTCTGGCGGTGGAAATCGCACCTGGATTTTTTGTGCATCTGTTCAACAGCAGTTCACAGGAATTATTTGAAATGACAAAATGGGCACTGCGCATCTATATGGCAGCGACCGGAGTATTCGGAATCCAGCTTGCGGTGCAGCAGGTATTCATGGCACTCGGACAGGCAAAAATCTCATTGTTTATTGCATGCCTGCGAAAGATTATCCTGCTGATTCCGCTGATTTATATCCTGCCGCATTTCTTTGCAGATAAAGTATTTGCCGTTTTTTTAGCAGAGCCGGTTTCGGATTTTATTTCGGTGACAGTTGCAGCGACATTATTTTTCCTCAACATTAAAAAGATATTGAAAGAGGGAGAAGTGTGAGCGTATAAAAAAATCTGAAACTGAAAAAAGGCTCCAAATACTGTCTGATGGATTCGAAATATTATCCGACGGAGCGTGATACATGGGTAACAAGGTCGAAAGTATACAAGTTTACAGCAAAATAAAATAACGTATAGGAAAAGAGAACTGTGAGAAAATAATCTCACGGTTCTTTTTTTTACTTGACAAGTGATGGTATCTTCCTGTAAGATAAAAAACGTAAAGATTGCACACAATTAAATTTAAAACAATGATTTTGAGATGGAGAGAAAAATGGAGAGAGCAGACATAGCGATTATCGGAACCGGACCTGGCGGCATTTCTGCTGCGTTGACGGCAAAGGTAAGAAATAAAAATATTTTGCTGATCGGGAAAAAGCAGATGAGCGACAAGGTCAGCAAGGCGCATCAGATCATGAACTATCCGGGACTCCCGGCGGTGACCGGAGCGGATATGGCGAAGGCGTTTGAAAAGCAGCTTGCCATGATGGAGATCGATATTACGGACAGCCGGATCGGCACAGTCTATGCGATGGGCGACTATTTTGCAATCCAGGCAGGCGAGGAAGTGCTTGAGGCAAAGAGTGTGATCTTAGCGTGCGGCGTTGTCTCAGGCAAAACACTTCCGGGCGAGGAAGAGATGTTAGGACGGGGTGTCAGCTACTGTGCGACCTGTGATGCATGCTTTTATAAAGGAAAGAAGGTTGCCGTCATCGGTTACGGGAAAGATGCGGAACACGAAGCGGACTTTCTTGCGGAAGTGGCAGCAGAGGTACTTTATTTTCCAATGTATCAGGATGTACCTGGCGTATCAGAGCAGGTAACGGTGATCAAAGAACGTCCGAAGGAGATCTTTGGTGAAAAGAAAGCCGGGGGACTTCGCACAGAGCAGGGGGAGTACCTTGTGGATGGCGTTTTTGTACTGCGGGATGCCGTATCCCCGAAACAGCTTGTGCCGGGTCTGGAATTAGACGGAAATCATGTAAAGGTCAATCTGTCGATGGAGACAAATATTCCGGGACTTTTCGCCTGCGGAGATATCACGGGAACACCGTATCAGTATATCAAAGCAGCCGGACAGGGCAATGTTGCGGCATTATCCGCAGTGGCTTATCTGGATGCGAAAAAACGCGAGGCAGGGAAGCAGTAAATCGGCAGCCCGCATGAACAGAAATGTGTGGGACTAAAACCGGAACGTATTTTACAGCAAATATATCACAAAAAACAGTGTGTCATGCGCAAAGAACTGCGCAGGAAAGGAAAATATTATGGTAAAGAAAATTACAAATAACGATTTAAATGAGGCAAAAAAAGGTGCAGCAGTTGTTGATTTTTCCGCAGTATGGTGCGGACCGTGCCAGATGTTAGCACCGGTGATGGAAGAATTATCCGAGGAACTCTCCGGCAAGGCAGAGTTTTACAACGCAGATTCCGATGAAAACATGGGACTTGCACAGGAGTACCGCATTGTCAGCATCCCGGCAGTCATCGTGTTAAAAGATGGCGTGGAAGTGGCAAGAACGGTTGGATTCCAGCCGAAAGACGCAATGCGCAGCTTTATCGAGGAACATCTGAATTAGAAAGAGCTGACTGTGAACTGGTACATCGTCTGGGAATAATCTGGATTGCAGAACGGTGTACCGGTAGAAATGAGGATTATCATGCCAGATAAATATGATGCATTAAAACTGGAAAACCAGTTGTGTTTTCCACTTTACGCCTGTTCCAAAGAGATCGTGCGCAAGTACAAGCCTTTTTTAGATGAGCTTGACCTGACATACACGCAGTATATCGCGATGATGGTGCTCTGGGAACACAGACAGATCAGCGTGAAAGATATGGGAGCACTTTTATATCTGGATTCTGGCACACTCACGCCTGTCCTGAAAAAGCTTGAGCAGAAAGGCTATCTTGTACGCGCAAGGGACAGTGAGGATGAGCGTGTGTTAAATGTGACGATCACAGAACTCGGCGAAAAGCTGAAAGAGGATGCCGTTCTGGTGCCAAAAAAAATGGGCTGCTGCGTGTGTCTGGAGAAAGAAGATGCTGATGAGTTGTACCGGCTGCTGCACAAAGTGCTGGGAGTGCTTGGAAAAGAATGAAAATAAATCATATTTCAAACATTTGACAAGTGTATCTGCAACAGAAAGTTAAAGTGATTTCTCCCCCTAATCCAGTTGCACCCCACCAAACCCCTATGGTAAAATTATCCTTATAAGATTGCCGGAAAACAGGCAGTCATTTATGAAGAGTAGAAACCACTGGGGGTTTTTGTTATGGAACAGACAATGTTGATCGCAGTACTGATCGCGGCACTTGTGGGATTGTTTTTGTTTGACACGGTGCGTCTGCGGCGCATGCAGGTGCAGAGGGATGCAGCGAAAGAGGAAGTTGCAGAAGTAAAAACAGAGTTTTTGTCGCGCATCAGTCACGAGATCAAGACACCGATGAACGTGATCGTGGGGGCAACGGCGTTAGGACTTGAAGAGACGGAACATCCGGAGCGGATGGAAGAGTGCTTAAACCGGATACGCGGCGCGAGTGAATTTCTGATGGGACTTTTGAATGATCTGGTGGATATGTCTAAGATCGAAAACGGAAAGTTCCATCTTCATCCCAAGCCGTATTCGTTTACGGAATTTTTAAATGAAGTGGAAAATATGATGGAGCCGATGTGTGAGCGCAAATGGATCCGATTTCATATGCCGCATGAGGAGATCAACATTAATATGATGGTTGATCCGGTGCGGTTTTTCCAGATATTTTTTAATCTGCTCTCCAACGCGGTGAAGTTTACACCGGAGGGCGGGGAGGTCACATTCCGCATCTGTAATTATGCCACGCACAACAATCAATTTTGTGCCGACTATGTGGTGTCCGACAACGGAATGGGAATGAGCGAAGAGTTTCAGCAGATTCTCTTCCAGCCATTTACGCAGGAGAGCGTGAATCAGGGTGAACCGGGAAACGGAGCCGGATTGGGACTTGCGATCGTGAGAAGCATCGTTGATCTGATGGGCGGAACGATCACGGTAAAAAGCGAGCCGCAGAAAGGTACGGAGATAAAAGTCCATCTTGAGATTGAGATTGCGGAGATACAGCCGGAGATCGAAGTGGCACACCGTTCCGCGGAGGAGATACAGAACATCCTGCGGGGAAAGAGGGTTCTGCTTGTGGAGGATCATCCACTTGATGTTGAGATCAGCAGGCGTATCTTAGAGCATGTGGCGGTAAATGTGATCAGTGCGCAGGATGGAAAAGCGGCATTAGAGCAGTTTAAAGCGGAAGAACCCTATCATTTTGATGCGATACTGATGGATATCCAGATGCCAAACATGAACGGTTTTGTTGCGGCGAGAGCGATAAGGAAGGTTGCAAAGCCGGATGCGCAGATCATTCCGATCATAGCATTGAGTGCAGACGATACGCTGGAAGATGTGAGAAAATGCAAGGAAGCGGGCATGAATGCACATATTGCAAAACCGGTTGAACCGCAAAAATTATATCAGATTTTGTGTGAGTACCTGCTTGCGCCGATTTAAGAGGCAATTTTATAACAGAAAAATCCAATGGGCTTTATAAAGACGATAGATAGTTCACAGAGACAAAAATTTGGAAAATAAGCATGAATAGAAAAGAAAAAAATCCGGCAGGGATGATTTTGCGCGCGGAGCGGATCAGACAGGGAAAGGGGCAGAAAGAAGTCTGCTATGGCATCTGTGTGGTTTCGTATTTAAGTAAAATCGAGCGTGGATCGGCGGAGCCGGATATGGCAATTTTAAAGCAGCTTTTTGCAAGACTTGGAATCAATTATGAGACAGATTCTGCGTTTCTTACTGAGAGCAGGAAACAGATAGATGAATTTTTTTACAATCTGCAATATGGGCTGGAAAATGAAACGGTATGGAAAAAACTTGCCGGAAAATGGGACAGGCTTTTGATGTCACCGCTTACAATCGATATCAGACTGGTATCCGCAATTTATTACAGTGAGAGCGCGTGGAAAGAAGTAGATAAAAGTTTTATCGAAAGTTTGATGAAAAAAGAAGCAGATGGAAATGACATACAGAATTTTTTGAATGAAAATGTCAGCACTTTAGTGCGGTTAGAAGACTGCATGGATGAAAAACAGTATGCCTATTACAGTCTGGTCTGTTCAAGACTTACAAAAGATCCGGCAGAGAAAATGGAGTGGTATCAGAAAGTACAGCACGGACTGCAGAACACGCTTGGCATGCGCTGTCTGATTTCCGGTTATTATGAACAGGCAGAATACGACGCGATTCACCGGATGGAGAACCGTTTTGTGACGGCGGCGTTGGAAGAGGGAAATGTATATGCACTGGCGGATTATTATTTTATGAATGGAAGCGCATATGCATGTGTCGATATGGATGAGATGATGACCGTCTATTATGAGCGCACCAGAAGGCTATTGCAGAATACCGGATGGTGGAAAGAATACGAGCAGGGATTATATTATAATATGGGGGCGACCTATCTTGCAGTTGGAAGATATGAGGAAGCACTCGACTGTTTAAACCGTGTCCGGTCAGAAGATTTCCTGCTCTGTCATAAAAAGGCATGGTTACATCTTCTCCTTGGAAATACCGGGGAGGCGGATCATTATCTTGCAATAATGAAACAGTTACTTTCCCGGAAAGATATGAAGGGTAAGATGGCAGAGCGTCTGATGTATGAGGAACTTTGCATGGAACAAAAGCAAGACTTTACGGCGGATCCGGCATATTTAGATCTGATCGAACGACTGATCAGGGCACTCATAAAAGAAAAGTCGTTTGGTTTCCTCTATCAGTATAAAAATGTGATTTTAGAAGCCTATACGAGGCAGCGAAAATATAAAAAGGCACTGGAGTTTAGTGAACAAATTTCCGCAAAGACCAGAAAAAGTACGTTTTAGCGTGCTTTTTTTGTGCCGATTTTCCCAAATCAATTCGCTTTATCTAGTTTAAAGTGGAATATATAATAACTGTAGCAATCGATATATGATGTCTGGAATCCACTATTTGCTCCGGACATCATAATCTTTACGCTATACTACAAAACATGAAATGAGGGAAAACATGTCACACAAGCAAAAAACACTCTGGACAAAAGATTTTACCAGTATCACTATCGCAACCATTTTAACTGCTGTGGGCGGCGAAGCCATGAACCTGCCGATCAGCCTTTTGGTATTTGATGAGACCGGATCTACATTCTTATCAGCATTGGTACTGATCTGCGGCGTTTTGCCGGACGTTGTTCTTTCTGTTTTAGTTGCTCCATTGATTGATAAAGGCGGAAAGAAAAAATGGATCGTCGGACTGGATATTGTAACGGCGGTATTGTATGCGGTAATGGGACTCTATATCAGTGGTCATGCATTCAATTACCTGTTGTATCTGATATTTGTCCTTGCAGTGGGAACAATCTCAGTGTTTTACCGTCTTGCATATGATGCATGGTATCCAAATCTGATCCCGAATGGGATGGAGCAGAAGGGTTATGCGGTCAGCAATACGATCTATCCGCTTGTCATCATTGCAATGTCCCCGGCGGCAACCTTTTTGTATGAAAAAATATCCATGGCACACATTTTTTATCTGGTTGCCGGTATCACGATGGTATCTGTCATCGTGGAGAGCCGGATTCATGAGGAAAAGGAAGAAGCACAGGACGATTATACCTGGAAGCAGTATTGTCAGGATATCAGGGAAGGATTTCATTATCTGAAAAAAGAAAAGGGCATTCGTAACATCTATACTTATATGAGTATCACAAGCGGTGTGTCAGATGGAAATACCGTACTGATACAGGCGTTTTACCAGACAGTGCCGTGGCTTACGGTCACAATGCTTGGATTTTTAAAAAGTGCGGAAATGATCGGGCGGGGACTTGGCGGCATTTTTCAGTATAAAAAAGAAATACCGGTAAAAAAACGTTATGCGTTTACCAAATTTGTCTATACGGTCTATGGACTGATGGATATTTTACTTTTATATCTGCCATATCCGCTGATGCTGTGTAACCGTTTCCTTTGTGGGGCACTTGGCATCTCAAGTGCGACCATCCGTGAGACAGCAGTGCAGAGCTATCTGCCCGAAAATATGCGGGCGCGTATCAACGCATTTTTTAATATGGTATTTGCGATCGGAAGTGTGGCATTCCAGATGGCAGCGGGAGCACTGGGACAGATCATGTCTTACCGGTTTGCAATTCTGCTGCTCGCGACGATAGAACTTACCGCCATGTTTCTGCTGATCTGCCTTCCGGCAAAAGAAAACCGCCCCGTATACGAGGCGGTCCGAAACGCAGAGTAGTGTTGATAAATCTGTTGGCAGTTTTAAGCCAGCGGTTTGATCTCCGGCGCCGCCGGACAGCGTGCCGTCGACTCTCTCTCGATGAGTCTGGCGCGGATCTGCGTCCGGCAGAACGGGATGTGGTGCACCAGAGAATTTAAAACGACGTAAGCGCATTTTCCAAGCTCATTGCGCTCCTGACGAACCGTGGTAAGCGGCGGCTCTAAGGAGGCAGAGAGCGGCAGGTCATCAAAACCGACAACGCTGATATCCTCCGGAACACGGAAACCGCGCAGCTTACACTCAGCGATCACACCGGAAGCAATCAGATCGTTGCCGCAGATGATCGCAGTCGCACCTGCGCCGAGAAACGTCGGGACGTGATACTTTGCGCTGTCTGCCACATAATAGCCGTAGGCGGTCAGCTTCTCATCAACAGTCAGTCCGTGAGCTTTCATGCTGTTATAAAATGCTTCCTGGCGCTGCTCGGATACCATGGAGTGCAGGGAACCGTTTAAGAAAGCAATTTTTTTGTGGCCGAGCGTATAAAGATGATCTACGGCTGCGTCGATGCCCTCATAGTTATCGGTGCCGACGTAGCAGACGTTCGGATTTTTTTCGATATAGTTATCAAAGAGAACAGTCGGCATTGTGGTGTGGGAAAGCTGCTGCATCCATTCGTCATGCAGGGCGAATCCGACTAAAAAGGCACCGCAGAAACCGTTCTTTAACATGTATGTATCATATTTTTCTGTAAGCTGAAAAGCAGGTGTGACCGGAATAACGGTGACATCCCAATTATGGCGGAAAGCATTCTGTTTGAAACCGAGTACGATATCGTAGCCAAACTGATCTTCCGTTTCATATTCCATATTTTCGATAAAAACCGCCAGTTTGCGGTTTTCTTTTTTCTTTGATTTTTTTGTTGCGTATCCCATTTCAACTGCAGTGTCAAGCACCATCTGACGTAATTCTTCGCTGATGTCACTCGCGCCATTTAAACCTTTTGATACGGTACTGACGGAAACACCGAGTCTTGTTGCAATATCTTTGATTGTTGCCATGGGTAAGATCCTCTCCTTAGTAAAAACAGTTGATTTTTTTATATTATATAAAGAAAACAAAAAGTTGACAAGCAGACATACTAAAATTTTCGAAACTTTTGAGTGGTTTCGTTGTAAAAATAAACAAAAACGATATAGCAAAAACGGCAAATATGGCAAAAACGCTGTTAAAAGTTGCAAATTCGTTGACAAAAAACGTTTCCAGTAATAAAATTATCACAGATACGAAAAAAAGCGAAAAAATGAGAGGAAGGACCGGGGAAGATCATTGGATGCAAAAAGAATGGCAAGGGGAGCAGGAATCCTCTTAGCGATCACAAGTTTACCATCTTCATACGGAATTGGTACATTAGGAGATGCGGCATTCCAGTTTATAGATCTGCTGGTGGATTTAAAACAGCGTTACTGGCAGGTGCTGCCGATCGGTCCAACCAGTTTTGGAGACAGTCCATATCAGTCATATTCCGCATTTGCCGGGAATCCATATCTGATCGATCTGGATGATCTTGTGCAGGAGAAGCTGCTTAGTGTGGAAGAGATCCGAAGTTTCCATTGGGGAAATGATGAAGCGGATATTGATTATGCGATGATTTATGAGAACCGCTTTAAAGTTTTGAAAATGGCGTTCGCACGATTCGATATCGAAAATGAAGTTTTTGTAACGTTCTGTGAGGAAAATGCCAGATGGCTTTCTGATTATGCACTTTATACTGCATTAAAGAAACATTTTGGTGATGAGGAATGGCAGAAGTGGGACGAACCGCTTCGAAGCCGGGATCCTGAGGCATTAAAAGAGTATGAAACAACGTTACATACAGACATATTGTTCTATGAATTCTGCCAGTTTGAATTTTTTAAACAATGGAAAAAATTAAAAGAATATGCAAATAACAGAGGTATCCAGCTGATTGGTGATCTTCCGTTTTATGTGGCATTAGACAGTGTGGATGTATGGGCAAACCGGGAACTTTTCTTATTGGAAGAGGATGGGACGCCAAAAGGAGTTGCAGGTTCTCCGCCGGATGCATTTTCAGAGAATGGACAAAAGTGGGGAAGTCCAGTATACAACTGGAGCCGGATGGAAGAAGATGGATTTGCCTGGTGGCAGGCGCGCATGTTAGAACATGCAAAGCTGTTTGATGTGATACGGCTTGATCATTTTGCAGCGATCGTAAAGTATTATGTCGTACCGAACAAGGCAGAAGATGGAAGAAGTGGAAAGTGGAGTAGGGGACCTGGAAAGAAACTTACGGATGCAATCGAAAAAGTGATCGGAGATACACACATCATCGTTGAGGATATCGCAGGAAAGAGTCCGATACCGGGTGTGAAGAAGCTGATGGCAAGAACCGGATGGCCGGGCATCAAGATTTTGATGTTCGCATTTGGGGATGATACGGCAAACGAACATCTTCCACATAATTACACCGACTGCAATCTTGTCGTTTATGCGGGAACGCATGACAATGAAACAATTGTTGGTTACTTCAGGGACAAAACAGATTATGAGCTTGCTTATCTGTACGAGTATCTGAATATCAAATATAAAGAAGAAATACCGGATGCGCTGATCCGGGCTGCCTATGCAAGCATTGCAGATGTGGTGATCATACAGATGCAGGATCTGATGAAGCTTGGAAATGAAGCGCGGATGAATGCACCATCCACCGTCGGGAGAAACTGGAGATGGAGGATTGGAACCGATGAACTGAGTGAGGAGCGAAGGGCATGGATCCGGACGCTTGCGTCGGTTTATCACAGATAATTATGTTATAAAGTGCAGATTGCATTTTATATAAAAACAAAGTTCATGAAAACTTTTTGGGAAAAAGAAAAGGAGAGGAAAAAAATGAAAAAGAAAGCAGTGTCATTATTAATGGTAGCAGCTATGATGACAACCATGGCAGCAGGATGCGGAAACAAAGCCGCAAACAATGCTGGAAGCGATGCAGCAGCAGACAACAACACAACAAGTGATGCAGCAGCAGAGGAGACAGCAGGTACTGAGGCAGCAGCCGTAGAGACAGCAGGTACTGAGGCAGCAGCCGCAGATTCTGAAGATGAGCCATGGTCCGGTACAATTACAGTATGGAGTCCACAGGAAGATCAGGACACAGGCTGGCTTGCAAAAGAGTGTGACGCATTCAACGCAGCTCATCCAAACTGGGATATCACTTTCAATTATGGTGTATGTGCAGAGGGTGATGCAAAAGCAACGGTTACACAGGATGTTGAAAACTCCGCAGATGTATATATGTTAGCAAACGATAACATCCCGGATCTGGTATCTGCAAATGCATTAGCAGAGCTTGGAGGAAGCTATCTTGACTATGTAACTACAACAAACTCTGATTCTATTACAGCATCTGTTACTTACAATGATGCAGTAGTGGCATTCCCGTTTACATCAAATACATGGTTCATGTACTATGATAAGAGTGTATTTTCAGATGATGATATTAAGAGCTTTGATACCATGTTAGAAAAAGGAAAAGTTTCTTTCCCATTATCTAACTCCTGGTATATTCAGGCTTTCTATGTAGCAAACGGATGTACATTATTTGGTGATGGTACTGATGCAGCAGCAGGTGTCGATTTTAGTGGTGACAAGGCAGCAGCAGTTACTGAGTATCTTGTAGACCTTTGCAAGAATCCAAACTTCATTAATGATGCAGACGGAGCAGGTATTGCCGGTTTACGTGATGGCAGCGTTAATGCCATTTTCTCAGGTACATGGGATGCAGAATCTGTAAAAGAAGCTCTTGGCGATAACATGGGTGTTGCAGCTCTTCCTACTGTAAATATCGGAGGAACAGAGGGTCAGATGAAATCCTTCATAGGATCTAAAGCAATCGGCGTTAATCCAAATACAGAGAATATGCAGGTTTCCATGGCTTTAGCGGCTTACCTTGCAGGTGAAGATGCCCAGAAAGATCATTATGATATGAGAAATATCCTTCCTACAAATACAAACATTGCAATCTCAGATGATGAAATTGCTACGGCAGTTACAAAAGTTATGACAGATACATCTATCATGCAGCCATTAGTAAGCGAAATGAGCAACTACTGGTCACCGGCTGAGAACATGGGTAAAGCACTGGTCGCTGGTGAGATCACAGCTGATAACGCAGCAGAGAAAACAGAAGATATGAATACAACAATGAACACAGACATTGCACAGTAAAAAGATTTCTTCTGATAGAAATCCCAGGGTGCCCGGACGGGCATCCTGGATGTTTCTACATTGAGATTTAAAGGAGGCCCATAACGTGAAAAAGGCTGGAATGAAAAAAGGAAAAAATAAAGAATTTTCAACACCGTACACGGTTACAAATGCGGCGGCAAAAGGAAATATAATCACAAAACTTTCCCTGTTAATTATGGGCTTAGGAAATATTGCACATAAACAAATTGGAAAGGGAATCATGTTTCTTGCAGTAGAAGCTGCATATATCTGGTACATGATTCAGTCAGGAATTTATAATTTATCTATGCTGCCATCTCTTGGATGGAGAGAGCAGGAAAAAGTATGGAACGAAAAAAAGAGTATTTATGAATATACAGCAGGTGACCAGTCAGCACTGATTCTGTTGTATGGAGTGGCAACAGTTTATATTACAGCAATGTTTATCATTGTCTGGAGAGAGTCCGTAAAGAGCTCTTATAAATCGGAAGTGCTGGCAAAATCAGGAAAGCACTTAAACAACTTTAAAGAAGACTGCAAGAGTTTGTTAGATCAAAATTTATATAAATTACTGTTGGCAGCGCCGGTTATGGGAATTTTAATTTTTACGATCTTACCACTGATCTATAACATTACCATGGCGTTCACGAACTACAGTAAAGTCAACGATCATCTGGTATTATTTGACTGGGTGGGACTGGCAAATTTCAAGAAGATTTTAAACTTCGGTGACAGCATCGGCAAGCAGTTTTATTCCGTATTGGGATGGACACTGATCTGGGCGATCTTAGCAACTGCATTAAACTATATCCTCGGTATGATCTTAGCGATCATCATCAACCGTAAGGAAACAAAAGGAAAGGCATTCTGGAGATTCTGTTTTGTACTTTCCATCGCAGTACCGCAGTTCGTATCATTGCTGATCATGCGTACCATGTTACAGCCGACCGGTATCGTCAATACGCTGTTAATAAAATATGGTCTGATCGATACCGCATTACCGTTCTTTTCAAATGCAACATGGGCAAGAGTAACGGTTATTGTTATTAACCTCTGGGTAGGTATTCCGTATACGTTACTTCAGGTAACCGGTATTTTACAGAATATTCCGGGTGAACTTTATGAGGCAGCAAAGATCGACGGAGCGAATGCTGTACAGACTTTCTTTAAGATCACATTGCCTTACATGTTATTCGTTATGACACCGTACCTGATCACACAGTTTACGGGAAATATCAATAACTTCAATGTCATCTTCCTTCTGTCAGGTGGAAATCCTACTCCGGTGGATGCCACGGCAGGAAAGACAGACCTTCTTGTTACCTGGCTGTATAAGCTGACGGTTGATAAGAACTATTATAACTTAGGTGCTGTTATTGGTATTATGACATTTATTGTACTTGCGATCGTAGCATTGGTAACATATCGCAATACCGCATCCTATAAAGATGAGGAGGGATTCATGTAATGAACACGACACATACGAGTACAGCAGCAGTGGCTGCGAAAAAAAGTGGTGCATCCAATACGGCGAAAATCCGTAAAACAGTGATAAATGTGATTGTTCACATTTTCCTGGCAATACTGGCATTTATCTGGGTTCTCCCGATTTTCTGGGTAATCCTTACAAGTTTCCGTGGAGAGAAAGGTTCTTATGTAAGTACATTTTTCCCGAAAACCTATACATTTAATAATTACATCAAATTATTTACAGACACCAGTATTTTAAACTTTCCGAAGATGTTTATGAATACCTTTGTGATCGCAATTTTTACCTGCATCATTTCTACCATCTTTGTACTTTCAGTGGCATACAGTATGTCAAGAATGCGATTTAAGATGAGAAAACCGTTTATGAATATTGCGATGATCATTGGTCTGTTTCCATCTTTCATGTCCATGATCGCTGTGTACTATATTTTAAGAGCACTTAATTTAGCAGATGGTGCAATGATCCGTGTAGCACTTATCATCGTGTTCTCCGCCGGTTCCGGTGCAGGATTTTATGTTGCGAAGGGATTTTTTGATACAATCTCAAAATCGCTGGATGAGGCAGCGATTATCGATGGAGCGACAAGATGGAATGTATTTACAAAGATTACTGTACCGCTCAGTAAGCCGATCATCGTATATACGATTTTAACATCCTTTATGGGACCATGGGTTGACTTTATTTTTGGTAAAGTTATCTGCCGTGCAGATGCACAGTATTATACGGTGTCTATTGGTCTTTGGAAGATGCTTGAGAAAGAGTATATCGACAGCTGGTATACCTGTTTCGCTGCAGGTGCAGTTGTCGTATCGATCCCGATTGCAATTCTGTTCTTAATGACACAGAAGTTCTATGTGGAAGGTATGACCGGAGCTGTCAAGGGCTGATCCACAGGATACAAATGGAATATGAGGGCACATTTTGGTGTGTCATTGGGCAGATGGGGAGTCTGCCGGGAGAGCAGGGACGGTTTGTTTCTGCTCTCTTTTTAAAGTCATAGGAAATTGCGTCCTATGAATTTAAAAGCCCTCCGGGCAGGATGCGCATCTCGCGGAGCAGAAGTTAGCTGTAAACAGCACCGCTCGAGCGCGAAAGAGTCGCAAGCGACTTCTTTATTCTAATAGAGTAGTTGAAGGATGCTGAGGTCAAATAGTGCAATCAGGAAGCTTGGGTGCACTATTGTGACTTTAACATAATTGAAAAAGCGCAGGCATATATGCGCAGAAATGAGGACTGAGATGAAAAAGAGAATCATTGCGGCTGTTTTAGCCGGTATGTTGATAGTTTCCGCAGGGGGATGTGGAAATGGGACAGCTTCATCAGGGAATGCTGTGGATAATTCGAATGGAATGGCGACGGAAAGTTCTGCGGGTCAAGCCATAGCTTCTGCCAGGCAGGATGAAAATGCAGATGCTGACACGAAGGAGGGGGGAGTGACCGCCCTTTCTCTGATGCAGGAAGTCAATACCGGGGATGAACAGATCATTGATGATAATTACCGTACCTGGTATGAGGTGTTTGTGTACAGCTTTTTTGACAGCGACGGGGACGGCATCGGGGATCTGAATGGTCTGACAGAAAAGTTAGATTATATCAATGACGGTGATCCGGCGACAGATACGGATCTTGGATGTAACGGAATCTGGCTGATGCCGGTCATGCCATCGACAACCTACCATAAATATGATGTGACGGATTACTGTGATATTGACCCGGAATACGGTACGATGGACGATTTTAAAAATCTGATCGCGGCATGCCATGAGAGGGGAATCAATGTCATTATCGATCTTGTCATGAACCATACTTCCTCCCAGCATGAATGGTTTAAAACGGCAGCAGATTACCTGAAAAACCTGCCGGAGGGAGCAGAGCCGGATGCGTCGGAGTGTCCTTATGTGGATTACTATAATTTTTCTAAGGAAATGCAGGGCGGTTACAGTAAGCTCGATGGTACAGACTGGTATTATGAGGCGCAGTTCTGGAGCGAGATGCCGGATTTAAACCTTGGCAGTCAGGCAGTCCGTGATGAATTTGACAAGATCGTAGATTTCTGGCTTGATCTGGGGGTGGACGGATTCCGCCTGGATGCGGCAAAAGAGTATTACAGCGGAAGTGTGGATAAAAATGTGGAAGTGTTGTCATGGTTTCATTCCATGGTAAAAGAGAAAAAAGAGGATGCCTATATCGTGGCGGAGGTCTGGACGGATCAGAATACCTACGCAAAATACTATGAGAGTGGTATTGACAGCTGTTTTGATTTTTCTTTTGCGGACAGCACCGGAACGATCACTTCCGTGCTTAAAAATGGTTCGGCATCTTCCTATGGAAAGGCGTTGGTAAATCTACAGGATAATCTTTCCCAGTACAGTGACAGCTATATCGATGCACCATTTTACACAAATCATGATATGGCACGAGGCGCAGGTTATTATTCTGGGGATGACAGTGAAAAACAGACAAAGATCGCGCAGGCAATGAATCTGTTGATGTCTGGAAGTGCTTTTCTGTATTATGGAGAGGAACTGGGCATGAAGGGTTCCGGTAAGGATGAAAATAAGCGTGCACCGATGTATTGGAGCGAAGATAGCGCAGTCGATGGAATGTGCAAGGGACCTGCTGATATGGATACCATAAAAATGAAATACGGTGCGCTCGAAACACAGGAGGAAGATGGAAACTCTATTTACCAGTTTGTAAAACAGACGATAAAACTCCGCAATGAGTACCCGGAAATAGCCCGTGGAACCGTGACTTTTGAGGAGAGCGTTTCGGATGATAAAGTCTGCGTGATAAAGAAAACGTATGGCAATTCCGAACTGCTTTTGGTTTATAACCTTGCGCCGGAGAGTGTGGAAGTGGATTTATCTGGTGTCACAGCCGGGGAAAAGAGTGGAAGTGATCTTGAAGTTGGCGGTGTACTGCTGACGGGCACAGAAGAGGCAGTGCTCCAGGATGGAACACTGACAATGCCGGGATATTCGGTGGTGATAGTGAAATAATATGTCAGGCTGTGCCGGGCAGATTTAAGAAATTACGGACAGAGCAGGCAGTAATGTGCCTGCCAATCCAATTAGTAGTTCAGCAGGAAATCCGCAAATTTCGTATAGTAATCTTTCTGCTCGGAGCGGCTGAAAACACCAAAGTAGCAGCTGTCATAAATGCCATATTTCTGGATCCACCGATTATCGGTCAGTTCGATCGCACATGGATAGGACTCTGACTCGCCATCATCGGTGGAGTAGATCAGATGATCTTTATATTTTTCTAACACATCATCCGAAACATAGGTGCGCAGATCCATCAGCGCACCTTCTTCGGCATAATCGGTGTAAACACTTCCTGTACCGAAAAACAGATCCTCGCCGCCGGCACCGATCATCGTGGAAAGTACCATGTAGTCGTTGTAGTCCGTTGTTGCATTTGGATCATCGGAAAACTGTAAATTTGCGGAGACATCGATTGGCTGCTGTTTTGGGTCATAACCGGCAGCATCAGAAAATTCGTCAAACGCAGCCTCGGCATTTTCACTGGTTGTCTGGACATTGATCATGATGACGCTGAGTACCGGCTTGCGGTAAGTAATAAAATGATATCCCAGACCAATCACGATCGCAGCAATGACACCTCCAAATAAAATATGCAGTTTGTAATAGTCCCAGATATACTGAACTTTTGCTTTGTTCGAAAGTGCCTTAAAATCTGTCTTTTTTTCCATGGTATTTCTCCAATTCTAAATATTTGTCATGTATTTTTGCCATTTACTCCACCGGTATCATTCTACTAGCATAACATACTTAAAAAAATGAAAAAAGTGCCAATTCATGAAGTTTTTCTAAAAATTGTTATTGTTTATACTGCATGCGCAAATGATAACTAAAAATTTTCTGTACTCTGGTCGGATCCAGAAAGAGAAAGTAAGAGGAGCAGGAAACATTCTGGGAAAAACTGATTGGACTGTTCCGGCAAAAACTGAAAAATTAAATTAATTATTAAAGAAGGTCTATGATTTTCAGGACCTTGTTTTTTTTGTCGATATTACAGTATTTTAATTTATTCATGATTTCTTCATCCAGGGATTTTTCTTTTTCAGGATCATGTTTGTAGGTATATTCTGCAGAAATGAAATAATCGACGCTGCATTGCAGGAGATTGGCGATTTTGATCAGTGTAGTGAGTGAAGGATTCGCTCTGCCACATTCGATATTCGAGATATGGCTTGGATTTACGTCGAGTGCATTTGCAATAGATTCCTGGGTAATCCCCAGTGATTTTCGTCGTTCTTTAATTTTCAGTCCGATTGCTTTGAAATCGAGATCATTCATCGAAATATTACCTCTTATATAATATGTGTTAATTTTAATGTACTATTCATGGTAGATGAATGAGGTAAAACAAAATAACATTAGCTATGACTAAAGTATTAGATGAAAAGTGACGATATAAGAAATAAAATAAGATACGGGTGAAGGAGTGTGAACAAGAAAATTTCAAAGAGATGAAAGGATAGTTCGGGAATGAAACGGTGGAGGTACGGAGTATGAAGAAAAAAATGAATCGAATAGGGCGATTTCTAAGTGTATTTTTTGTTGCATTATTTTTTGTAAGTCTGACTACAGTTAATGCAACGCAGGTTCGAACTGGTTATTATAACAGATCATATACATTAGGGAACAATCAGGCTGATAATATTGTGGCGGTGGCACAGGCGCAGATGGGTAAAACAAAAGCGCAACTTAATTATACGGAAGCATGGTGTGCAGATTTTGTATCGGACTGCGCGAGCCTGGCGGGTATTAGTAATATCATTCCAGGCAATGGATATTGTCAGACGCTATATAACAATATCAAAAATAAAGGTGGACAGGATGTTTCGTCACCTCAAAAGGGAGATATTGTTTTTTACTATTGCAAGAGTTGTTCGGTGCATTGGTGTCATGTTGGAATTATGATCAATTCTTCCCAGTCGGTAGAAGGAAACTATAATGGAAAGGTTTCTTTAGTTAATGGTATTTACAAAGATGGAAATGGACATTCACTTGCAAATGGACATATTACACGAAGATTTATACGTCCAGCGTATGTATCAGCAAAACCATTCCATATAAATATTGATTCGCCAAAGGCAGGCGCAAGTACAACATCTGGAATTACGGCAGAGGGATGGGCAATTTATGGAAATGGAGTAACAAATGTAACTTGTAATATTAATGGAAACACATATAACTGTTCCAGAAAATCCCGTCCGGATGTTGCAGAGAGAAATCCGGGATACCCGACCGGAAATGAAGGATTTTCCTATTATATTCCTGAATATCTCATGCATCCGGGAACGAATCAGCTTACGTTTACCGCGTATAATGGAAATACTGTGTTGGGATCGTCAACACGTACATTTCAATATAATATGACGGCATCAAAAACTCTGTCAGATGGTTTATATACCATAGTGTCAGCGGTGAATAATAACAGCGTTTTTGATATTGAATGGGCATCCATGGTGGATGAAGGAAATCTGGTTATTTCAAACCGCAATGGCGGAAACAACCAGAAGTTTGATGTCACTTATCTTGGAAACGGATATTATAAAATAGAGGCACATCATTCGAAAAAAGCACTGGATGTTTATAATGCGAGCACAGAGCGGCTGGCGAATGTGCAGCAGTGTGGTTATCATGGAGGAATGAACCAGAAATGGATACTGCGAAGTGCGGGTGACGGCTATTATTATATTATTTCTGCAAATAATGGAATGTATATGGATCTTCCAAATGCAGATATATCGCCTGGAAACAGTATATGGATGAACTGGGGAAATGGTTCACCGGCAGAAAAATGGAAATTTGAATCGACCACAGAGAAAAGAGAGGAATATAACTTTACATATATTAACTGTGATGGATCAAGAACTTATTTATGTGGTCCTGGATCGACCATTAGAATCAGGGCAGACCAGATAAAAAATGGAAAACGGTTTAAAAAGTTCCAGGTAAAATCTGGAAATGTAAAAATTGATAATGAATATAGCACATCAATTACGGTTACCATGCCGGAATCAGATCTGATTATTGAGGCTGTATATGAAACGATTCCGACATATAAAGTGACATTTAATTCCAACGGGGGAACTGTATCAGGAACCGGTACAAAAACAGTGACATCCGGGGAAAAATATGGAACTCTGCCGACAGCCACAAAGAGCGGTTATACATTTGATGGCTGGTACACATCAGGAAGCGGTGGAACAAGGATAACGGAAAACACAACGGTTTCACTGACAGGAAATCAGACCTTATATGCGCACTGGACAGAAAAAACATATACAGTGACATTTAATGCCAATGGAGGAAATCTATCAGGAAACAGTTATATAACAGTAAAAACGGGAAGTAGATATGGAACTCTGCCGACAGCCACAAGAAATAGTTACACATTTGATGGCTGGTATACATCAGAAAATGGCGGAACAAAGATAACAGAAAATACAACGGTTTCACTGACAGGAAATCAGACCTTATATGCACACTGGATAGCAGTAAAGAAATACGGTGTGACAATTTACAATGGAACCGGAAATAAAACGGAAATGTATCCCGCTGGAACATCTGTCAGAGTGAAAGCAGACAGCCTGGAAAATGGAATGGAGTTTTCAAAATGGGTCGTTTTATCAGGAAATATAAAACTGGAAAATGAGTCTGACATAGAAACATCGTTCACGATGCCGGAAAGAAGTGTAGTAATTCAGGCGGTTTATGAGAAGTCACAGGCAGATACGGATGCAGGAACAGACACAGATACGGATACAGGAACAGACACAGACGCGGGAAAAGATGCAGATACAGGGAAGACGGATACACCTGAAGCTGATACAGAACAGGACGATGAAGATGATGAGGAAGATGAATCAGATCTTTGGACTGAATTTATTTCCGGTAAAATCCGTTATGAGGTAATGGATGGAAAAGAAGCTGCTGTAGTCGGTCTGAAAACAAAGCAGGTAACGAAAGTGAAGATACCGTCTACCGTTTCTTACGATGGCAGGATATATAAGGTAACAGAAATATCTGATTATGCATTTAAGAAAAGCAGTGTTACGGAAGTAGTGATTGCTGACTCCGTAAAAGAGATTGGTACATCTGCATTTCTTGGCTGTAAAAAGCTTGTAAAAGTTACGATCGGAGCAAACACAACAAAAATCGGTACGAAAGCATTCAAGGACTGCGGCAAATTGAAAAACATTATTGTCAGGTCTAAAAAGTTAAAGAGGATCGGCAAAAATGCATTTTCCGGAATCAGAAAAAATGCACAGATCAAAGTGCCGGCAGCACAGTATAAGAAGTACAAAAAGCTCTTTAAGGGAAAAGGGCAGGGAAAGAAAGTTGTACTGAAAAAATATAGTGGAAAGTAAAACTGTAGTACAGGAAGTCCTGCCGGTCTGTGAAAAATGATTTGCAGACCGACAGGGCATGTTTAGAAAAAGAGAAAGGAATGCTAGTTATGAAAAAACTTTGCAGAAACGGAATTATTTTATTACTGGCTGGGATGATGATGCTTTGTATCATACCGGCACAGCCTGTCATGGCACAGGAGAAAGCGTATATATACATGGATACCCTGAAGCCTGTAAAAAGCGGACAGTATACAGGAAATGAGGGAGACAGTTTTGTATATACGATTGGGCAGCATCAATATACAAGGGGAAATACAGACATTTATGGAAATTCATATACGCATGGAATTGAAGCGTGGATAGCCAGATGGAATTACACACCGGAAATCAGCTGGGCATACAGTACTTACAATATTGGAAATAAATATAAAAAACTGGAGGCAAAACTGGTCTTGATAGACAGCTATAACACGACAAATTTTGACACTACATTGTATTTTTACGGGGATGGAAAATTATTGAAAAAATATCGTATGACCCCGTCAAAAATACCATTTAAAATTTCTGTTAATGTGGCAGGAGTAAAAAAACTCAAAATATATGTAAAAGATAACAAGGCTGTGAGCGGGGGAACATCATTTGGAATTGTAAACTGTAAATTATATAAATCACAGGCACCAAAGAAACCGATGATAACTAATATAAATAAAAAGAAAGGTGTTATTGCCGGAACGACCAGTAAAAATGTAACAGTATATGCCAATATAGGGACAACTACATATTCTGCAAAATCGGATAAGAATGGGAAGTTTAAAATAAAAACGCAGAAGATAAAAAATGGTACACAGATACGGCTTTATGCAAAAAATAAATACAAGCAGAAAAGTAAGGTAAATACGGTGGTTGTGTATTGAAAATTATTTTAGCAACAAAATAGAGCAGGAAAGGAAGGAATAAAGGGATGAAAAAAAACATTAAAAAAATTATTTTTATGCATTATGGTTTTTTGTCTGTTTATGCAGATGAACATGGTTGAAACACAGGCAGCCACAAAAGTTGGGAATACGAAAATAACATCCATCACACAGACTGGGAAAAAGTCTGTTAAAGTAGCTTTTAAAAAGGTATCTGGAACTAAAGGATATACATTACAGTACAGGACTGCCGGTGGTTCATGGAAAACAAAGAATGTAACAAAAAATAAATTGACAATCTCAAAGTTAAGTACAGGAAAGACCTATCAGTTTAGAGTGCGGGCATATAAAAATGTCAATGGAAAAAAGAAATATGGAAAATATTCCGGAGTGAAAAAAATCACTGTGCGTGATTATGTTTATCTGGTCGATACATATGAACCATATAACAGTTATAATTATGAAGCCTATACAAATGGGAACTATTTTAAGATGGGCGGAAAAGAACAAAAGAAGAGTTTTACACTTGGGCAGGATTCATCTTGGGATGAAAAATTTGCAAACTTTAATATAGAAGGAAAATACAATAAATTGACTTTTAAGGTTGGTAAGATGGATGGAGCAGGTAATCATGGTGATTTCGACGTAAAGATATATTCTGAGGGGCAGTTGGTATAAACTGTTTCGGTAGGTATTTATGATTTGCCTAAAACTGTAGATATTTCGTTGAAAAATACAAGGCGTTTAACGATTGAAGTGCCAGCAGATGCCGGGACTATTGTTGGATTTTCAGATGTGAAATTGTATTATCGTTAAAATGTTGGAGTTAGAAAAGGAGAAAATTATCTATGAGCAAAAAAATTAAAAAAAATTTACTGTTAATGTTTTTATGTGTAATTGTAATTCTGGGATTCAGAAGTAGTACGGTACAGGCTGCGATGGCAGATGAGGCAGAAGATTACGAACTGGGTGAAAGTTATACGGGGAAGCTGACATCTGGCACTTTTTATACAGAAACGAGATATTATAGATTTCAGATTACAGAAAAATCACATGTGGTATTATATGCGGCAATGGATAAAGAACCATATTATAGCTGTGATATGGATATTTATAATACGGCAGGGAAGATATTGTTGAAGAATAATGATATACCATATAAACAAAATGCTGTAACGGGGTTATATAAAGGGCAACAATCCAGAACATTACCTAAAGGCATCTATTATTTAAAGGTTGAGGGATATAGAGATGTTACATATACCTTCCGTATTGAAGCAGAAAAACAGATCAAACTCTCCAAAGGCACATTAAAATCTTTAAAAAGCACCAAAAAAGGTCAGATGACTGTGAAGTGTGCAACTGCAAAAAATGCCATTGGTTACAGGATACAATATTCTACAGATTATAAATTCAAAAAAGGTATCAAAACAGTGTATTCAGCAGGCACAACCAGGACAATAAAAGGGCTGAAAAAGGGAAAACGATATTATGTGAAAGTTTGTCCATACACAGTATATGATGATGGTACGAGGGTATTTGGACAGAATTCGTATGTGAAAACGGTTGTGGTAAAAAAGAAATAACGGATTCAAGATGGGGTGTTCAAATGAACACTTCTTTGAACACCTCAAATGGTACAATTGTTAAAATTGTATCATTTTTATTATAGAATTTTATGTGTCTGTTCAGAAACTCTTCGGGTTCACTAAGCATTTGTTGTGCAAAACAGATAATCGAAAGTATAGGTGTTCTATCCGTTACAATAGAGAAATATAAAATCTTGCGGAAAAAAATGAAGAGGAGATGACTTATGTATAATATTGGAAAGATGAAAAAGTCTGCAAAAAAGAAGCTGTTAATTATTAGTCTGGTATTTACATTATGCTTTTCGGCATGTGGGACGGATAAGGTTGTTGAGACAGAAGCAGAAAAAATAGTTGAAGCAGTTACTAATAAGGATATGAAAGCTGTCGAAACCATAATTTTAGGAACTGGAAATTTTGTAACAGACGAAAAATTGGCGGATTTCTTTGAAGATTCTGAAAATGCCAGTAATGGCATTATTACTAAGATTGTGGAGCAGGATTCTATCAAAATAAAAGAGATAACCAAAGAGTATATTGCGTATGAAATTACTGCACCGGAACTTATGAATATATTTGAAGATGTTATGAAAGAAGAAAATTTGACGGAAGAAAGTTTCGAAGAATATATATACAACTATATTGCAGCAGCAGAGAAAACAAAGTGTGAAGTTAAAGTGCCGTATAACTATGAAGAGGGTATATTTACAGCAGACTATTCAACACAGGAATTTATGAATGGAATAACAGGAAATTTAATAACGGCATATCAGAAATTGATGAAGCAGATGATTCGGGAAAATAGTGAGGAGGATGTTAAATGAGAAAAATCATAAGTTTAGTATTATGTATTGCTATGTTAATATCGTCTTCGAATATCGTTTTGGCGGATGAAAGCACAGAAGAAGCATATCATACCGTGCCGGTTGAATTTTCCGATAATATTGGTAATGCGGAAACGTTACAGGTTATGATAAAAAATGATAATGTCTATGCAAATGCAGAAGAACTTGGGACAAGGCTTGGATATGAAGTTGGAATGTCTGAGGAATATGTTTCTATTTATAATCGGGATGCGGATGAAAATGTACCATATGGTCTGACAGTATTTTATTATGACAGTACAAAGGCTGGACATATGCTATTTACGCAAATGGCTGATTCTTATGAAGCACCGTTTGAAACCATAAAAAATGAAAATGGTGTGTGGATTCCATTAGAATATTCGCTGTTGTTATTAAATAGTAGTATGTTGGTTGTGGATAACACGATTTTAATTGATATGCCAAGTAAAAATATCATTGATATTTATATGGATGTTTTAAAAAATAATCAAACGTATTTATTTGATTGGCAGGATGACATAGGTATTTCGGAAAAAAATGAAGATACTATGGGGAAGGCTTCTTTTGTTGTAACTATGTTTAATGGGCTGCTGAATATGGACGGGGAATCATGGGTACAGTCGATACAAAATTTTGCGTTAGACAGTTCTGCATATGATTCGAAATATAGTGAAGAACTGGCAATGTTATTTTGTACATATTCAGATGATGAATTACAACAAGAAGTAAAAGCAATGAACAAGTTAATGTCTCATTTTGACGGTAAAGGGGCATTAGGAAAAGCAATCAATGCAATCGATAAGCAATTAGATGAAAATATTGACAATTTGTTAAAGACAAGTAATCATTTGAAATCTCAGATAGACGTAGATAATAATGCAAGTATAGCTGCTTATAATAAATCTTATCAGGCATTAGAAAATGCATGTGACAAAGCAAAATTCTTTTCTGATGCGACAGAATTATATACAAAAGTGGGAAAAGGAGTAGCAGAAGCAACCAGTTTTCTTGATAAATTTTATAAAGTTGCAGAAGTAGTTGGATTTGCAGATGAGTTTCAGAATCAAGATAAGTATGCAGTAAATGCATTAAGTAAATTTGTTGTAAACACAGATTCTCAGAGGGTTATGTCAAATGCGATGAAAAATGGAATTGTCAATTATGTAGGCACTTTAAAGACCGATATTGCAACATATTCAGCGTTGAGATATTTAAAAGAAAATTATGATGATTTAATTTTTGAGGCGGCAGATCTGACAGCTTCTTTTGGCTTAACAGCAAATTTAATGTTAATAGGATGGAGTGTTATGTCTGCGAACATACCATTTTATAAAGAAGGACTGAGCAATACAGATAGTTTTATGCTTTCCATGTATGCAAGTATATTTCAGGCAGATTCATTTACATCATATCAGACATTAAGAAATTCAATATTTAGTGATGTGAATAATATTACTCCGGAAAATTTATATAAAATAAGTCAATATTGTTATACATATCTGAAATTCTGTTATATAACAAGAGATGCGGCATTAGGTGCATTGAGCGAAGGAACAAAGACGGCAGTACCAGATTTGATTGAATATCAAAATAATATCAACGAAGAAATTGCAGGATATTTGGTGCAGTTGAAAAATGCTGATAAAACAAATGAAAGTAAATGTTATGGATTTTTGCCGGAAGATAATGCAGAATATTTAGAACAGTATGAAGGTGAAAAGGTATTTCCTATAACAGAAACAAAATCTATGGAAGATTCCTATAATGAAATTCTTGAAAGATATAAAGAGGCTTGTACTGTTGAAGACAATGAATGGCTAGATAATTTAGAATTATATAATTCTAAATATAGTGATTTGCATACAGCAATTTTGAAATATTATCATGAATTACAATGTACGTTGTTATATACATATTATGATATTGATAATAATGGAATACCTGAATTGTTATTAGCAAGTGGTGGTAGCGAAGTCGTATGTTTTGATATTTATATATATAACGGAAAATCTGCTGTAAAACTATTTGAGAGTGGGCAGTCACTTTATACTTCGTATGAAATTTATACAAATGGAATTATTGCGCAATACCAAGATGATGTTTCATATTATGAAATTGATAACATAAATTATAAAGTCAATAAAATAGAATCTGTTGATGTTATGGAATTATTAAATTATCAATGGGTTGATGGCAACTGGATAATTTTGGCAGAAAATGTTGCACCTGCTACAGGTGAAAATAGTACGCAGACTGCTGTTGATTATACGGAACTTAGTAATGAAGTATTACAAAAGCTGGGGACTATATACGAAAATGAAGGGACAGTATATCAGACATCATTAACAGATAATGTTTTAACAGCTAGAGTAGGTGCATATTCCGAGGATCCAAATATTTCAAGTCTTTTATACACTTTACAAGTTGATTTGATAACGAAAGAAGTAAAAGAAACCAATACTTATACTTTAGAAGAAAAAGTTTATACATTAGAATAGAAAAAGGTAACCTATTTATGCTTTCTAAAAAAGGATTTTGTATCATACGAAGGAGGATAAGATATTATTATGAAAAAAAGAAAATTTGCATCGTTATATATGTTAATGGCAATGACAATTTCTGCCTGTGGGAATCAAACAACGCAGGCAGATCTGGCTGAGCTGCAGGAGAATGATGCGATAACTGCTGATACAGAAGGGCAGACAGAGTATGAAGAAGCTGCAGCAGAAGAGGAAGAGAGTTCTGAGGATAATTCTTTCGTCGAAGTATCCAATAGCGAAAATAATATAGTTGAGATCACAGATTATATAGGAAATTTTGAAAAGGTTGTTGAAATCATGGATATGGAATACGACAACGAAGCTGCGACGGGAAGTAATAATTATTGTATCGACAACTTTAAACTAAGCTGGGATGATTATGGCTATTATGCTGTTTCAAATCAGGGAAATGAGAAGGTGGCTTTATATGGGGTACGTATTGGGGATAATAGAGCAGCTGTATTGTCCAAGATTCAGGAATATGGTTATACATATCAAAGTGTGTCAGAAGATTCAGACGCAATTTATTTGTTACAGGATGGAAAAATAATATACATAGAAATATTTTATAATGGTGAACAAGTTACTGCCTGGTATGTTAATAATTATGAAGAAGGAGAGATAGAAGATATAAAAAATATATTAGAGTTGAAAGAACAATATAATATAAAAACTTCAGAGGCTTGGAAATCAGCATATATTGATTTTGTTTTTGAAAAGTATATGAACGATGATTTTTTGCTTGATGAACCTTTACAAAAATATAAATTAGTAAATGTGAATGGAGATAATATTCCGGAACTATATATTAATTTTGGCTCTACAGCGGGTGGAGATATGTTGTGTAGCTACTTCGATAATTCAGTGATTTATCAGCCTATGTGGAATTATGGCTTTTCATATATAGAGGGTGAAAATTTATTTTTGGATTCTGGCGGGCATATGGATGAGTATTATGATATCGTTTACAGCATAGAAGATGGTTCTTTTGTTGTAGAAGCGAAAGGAGAGTGTGGTGCAGAAGATAATGCTAATATTCAATTTGATGCGGAAGGTTTTCCAATTTATAACTATTATTGGAATGGAAATCAAGTATCGGGTGAAGCTGAATATGAAGAATTACTTAATAAAGCGTTTGATAAAGGACGAGCAAAAAAGCCGTTTGAAAATGATGATATTTATGATTATCAAGAAATAGTGAATCAGATTATACAATATTAAGGTTTGCTTAGATTTTATTTAAACTATATTTTGCAATAATAACGTAAATGCAGGACATTGGTTTAGATTCAATATGAAAAGTCCGGGTTTTATTAGAAACTCGGACTTAAATCATTGCAACAAAAAAGCGGGTGATGGGAATCGAACCCACGTATCCAGCTTGGAAGGCTGGTGTTC
>OGEO01000348.1_pt1 | contig 47973 bp, 38 predicted proteins | sample 1570661 | NCBI WGS metagenome assembly OGEO01 (sample SAMEA2582142, study PRJEB24529) | metagenome | biome: Human gut stool | place: China | collected 2011
TGACCGCAATCCATACATGTCCAAGACTTATGGCTCGGATTCCAACTGAGGTGCAGACCGCCACATTCCGGACAATAAAGAGTATGGCATTCACGAAATTCCTTGAGAGCATGCTCGCAAGCCTCCTCGTCAGGATAAACTTTATAGAAATCAGTCAAATTCATAATCATTCCTTTCTAATAGTCAAACATAAGCCTGCAATTCCTATACCAAGGATTGTCCAGGCTGTATAAACTTTGCTAATTTGGATGATTGCGGATATTCATTTTATTTTATAGAACTTCCAATGGTCGGCGCTGCCGGCCTTCATTGTTTTTTCTCATCCCTATAGCCTTGTGGTATAACGATTTCACCCGTTGTACCTTTGGGTGCATTCACCGACAGGGTCATCATCCGTTTCCTTGTAAGACACACGGATGTCGCCCCTCACCGTAGGTACGGTGGCCGAAGCCTCTGTAATTCCGGCCGGGCATGGAGCCACACGCCACCTGCCATAACCGGGCTCAGCGGGTGTCACGCCACAGACCAGACCGGAGAGTATCATAATTCCTCCACCGCTCCACGCATGATTGCTTGAACCAAGCTCCTCAACCGTCCATCCCTCGTAGAGCGTGGTATGGTCAGGGTCGTTGACCATCGTCGCATACCGTTCCCTCATGCGCCGGAGCCCTTCCTTAGGATGTCCCATCTTGAAGTATGCCTCGATGACGTATTTTTCTATACACGGGCTTGCATGCCGGTTCGTTTCCAGCACATGAAAGATAGCCGGATATTTATCACGGTCAGCGAGGCCCGCCACGACAGCCATAGCCTGAACTCTGTCATCGGTGCCCTCCTTGAAGTCAGGATGCCGGTAGGCGGCACCCGTCCAGAACACCCGGTTGAATGCCTCCTTGAGCTGCTCCATGCGATTGTTCAGCGCGGCAGCATCGCCCTCTTTCCCCAAGGCCAGGGCAACGTTCCTTTGTCCTTTCAGTGCCAGATAGTACAGGGCATTGTACAGTGCCACCTTGTCAATGCAGGTACCCCAGTCGCCCCAGTACCAGCCGCCTTGTCGTGCCGTCATCGTACCATCGGGCACTTTCTGCCACGTGTCGAGATAAGCCTGTACCTTTGGATAGGCCATACGCAGCGGCTCCAGGTCGCCGGTGTTCATGTAGTAGTTCCAGAAACCGTAGTAACCCACGGCACTGAGCATCTGCCCCGGCAACTCGTTCTGCCAGTTGCCCGAGGGTATGGGAGCATAGAGGGTATGGTCCTCCCGCTGCCACCCCATCAGCTCCTGTATGCCTTTCTTCATCAGCAAATGGCTGCTTGGCGACAAGGCATAGAACGACTGCGCGCCCTCATAGACCTCATCGCCCCACCACTGTGCTCTCTCACGGTCAGGGCAATCGGAATAGGTATCGCGCATGTTGACGTACAAGGTGCGCCGGGCTTTCTTCCAAAGTGTGTTCCAGTAGTTGTCGCTGCACGAGAACCGCCCCGCAAACTCCGTGTCGTAGCCGGTCTCACGATATTTCACGCGACGTATCCTTGTACCTTTCGGGACAATGTAGTAAACGGTGTTGCCGCTTATCCATCCCATGTTCTCATACTGTTGGTTTCCCTTACGGGTGACGTATTCACCCCTGATGCTGTATTCGCCCTTAATGATGTAGGTATCGGTCATCATCTGTATGGTATCCCCGCCTAACCTTGACGCTATCTCCATCCACGGCATGATTTGGGCATCGTAGGGCAACAGGCAGACGAGCGTGTCATGGGTGCTTCCTCTGTGTAGTGTTGTCCTGACATAGTTGCGCAGCCCGAAGTCTTTCCAAAGTGGTATCACCCGGTTGTGCAGTCTTTTCCACGGAGCAGCCCCCTCGCCTCCTTTATCAATGGCGTTGCGCCAGGCCGTCTGCGCGCTCCTTTCCCATTCCGGGATGTCGCGACGGGCGTCGAAGCCGATGTTCGATTCCGGCAGCCGCCAGTTGGGGAGCGGAGCCGACGTATTGTAGTGGGCAGGATGCAAACGCGCTTTCCACGTGTTGTCGGTCACTATTCGCTCCCCATCATATGTCGTACAGTCGATAAACAATCCGGCCTGTCCGCTCATCTTATACGAGAACCCTTGTCGGCCGTAATACCATACCAGGGCCGAGATGATGTTTCGCCCTTTCCTCAGATACGGTGTGAGGACGATGTTGTCGTAATAAGTGTCGTTGGGATTGGGTCCACGCTTGACACCGCCTTCCCTGACAACAAGCTTGCCGTTTATCCATAACCAGTATTTACTGTCGGCCGCAATGCGGGCAACGGCTTTCTTAGGTTTTGCTTTCAGCCTTTCCACTTTCTGCATACAGATCCATGTGTTGGTATCGTTCTTGCACTCGGCGGAGGTAATCCACCGAGCCTGCTGCCCCGACACGATGCGTGCCAGGAACAGCAGCCCCATTATTAGAACATATCTCAAAAGAATTGACCTTTTCATTGAAGAGCTTTCGTAGACATGAAACAATGTAGAAAACAGAAACATTGTCCTACCAAACCCGATGACCTACCAGTTATCCGTGCGGAAGGCGAATACCGGCAGGCCCATCCTGTTTTTCAGATTGCCAATGATTGTGTTGCCCCAGCAATATCTTACCGCAACAATATTCTTAACCATTGGTGAGCAGACCCTGACTTGCTTTTTATTAACAATCTCTGCATCGGCATGGTGGAAGACCTTGTCAGGGCCAGCCACCTCAAAGCCTGTAATGTCCGGGTTTAACAGGAATCCCTGCTCATTGTGTGAGAAGGAAATGATGGCCTTGTCACCATCGGCCTGCATTGATTTGTAGACAGGTGACCATGGGTCTTTCCATTCCGGCTTGTGGGCGAAATCAACTAACCTGTAACCGATTTCCAACTTGTTGCCTGGGTGAATATTCCGTGCCGCCTCTATATCAGTGACAAGATCGTTGGTGCATACCAATCCGCAATGCTCCGTCTCCAAAGCCGCTTCCAACTGCTGGGCTCTCAGGTCTGGAGCCGAATCATTGCTATAGTTGTATGGAGCGATCTCTACCATGTAGAATGGAGCCTTGGGTTCTTTCCATTCGCTGCGCCAGCTTGCGATAAGTTCCTTTTGCTTCTCCGCATAATGGCTGTCGCCCACGTTGTTCTCCCCCTGGTACCAAAGGAAGCCCGCACAGGTGTAGTCTTTCAATGGATACACCATAGCATTATAAAGGAGGCTAGGGTTGGGCCATGCCCATGCGTTTCCTGCATCAGCCTTGACACCCATTTTTTTTGCACTTCGCTCAGGCAGCCATTGCTCGATATAACTGCCTCCCCAGGCAGATACAATGATGCCCACGGGATGATTTACCCTCGATGCCAAATGCATGGCAAAGCTGTAGGCCACCGCACTGAAATGAGGAGTAGCCGCAGGTGAGGCTGGCTCCCATTTGCCCAGACAGGTGGATCGTGGGCTTAATGCCCTTGAGTGCTGTATCATGGTACACCTGACGCGCTGGGTATAGTCGCCGGACTGCTGTATCATCGACTCCGAATGTTCTATGGGACATTCGGGCAGCCAGCCTTTTACCGGCATCTCCATATTGCTCTGCCCGGAGCAAAACCACACATCGCCTATCGCAACATTGTTGATGGTGTATTGTGTGTCTCCTTCCTGCGAGACCGTGATGGTGTAACTTGAGTTAGAGGCATCAGGTGTCGCGAGCTGTGCTGTCCAGCGTCCTTCTGCATCGCTTTTCACGGTTTGCGTCTCTCCGTTCCACGAGGCTTTCACGCTGACGGCGTTGTTGGCATCTGCCCATCCCCAGATGTTCACCTTGCTGTTGTGCTGGAGCACGCAGTTGTCGCTGAAGATGTCAGGCATCCGGATCTGAGCCTTCACTGACGCACAAACCGACAAGAAGAGAAGGGCAAGACACAATATCGTATATCTGTATGTTCTCATGCTATGTTATGTTGACAGAGACAGTCTTGTTCGTCTTCACCGGTATGGTTGCCGGTGAAGACGAAACAGCATCCTTACTTCATAATCTTCTTGCCATTGTGAATGTACAAGCCATGTGACTGAGGCTCGGCCGGCAGCCGCTTACCGTCAATGGAATACCAGGCATCCGTGGCAGCCTTGACGACAGACAGTGTCCTGATCCCTGTCAGCTTATTGCCCACGGTGGTCGTCAAGACCACGTTTGCAACGCCGTTGGAACAGTCTAAGGAGATCGTCAGCGAATCACCCGCCTGGACATTAGCGCCATTCTTATAATACAAGGTACCATCATCATGCCCGTCAACATCCTTGCCCAAGCCTATGCCTATCAGATCGCTCTTGGAGGTAACATGGTAGTCCTGACCCTCAGAGCCACATAATTTCGGCCACCACTTCGATTCCCCATAGAACTGGAATTCGATATTCTGGCTAAACTCCTTTCCTATCACACCTGTCAGTTCATAGTGTTTGGGTGAGGTCTGCGCCATCGAGATGCCGTTTGCCGGTTCCCAGCCCACTTCGTTTTCTGTGGCACTCGGCAATCCTATGCCCAAGCCAATCATATAGATGGCTCCTGTGCCGTCAGCCTGGAGCGTTGCAAGGCTGCCGTCGGCGTTGCAGGAACGTACCTGAAGATATTTTACACCATTGTTATCCTTAGCCTCAACCAGATAGCTGCCGCTGACAGCCTTAAAACGATATTTGCCGTCGGCCGTTATAGAGAAGAAGCTCGGACTGACATAATAATCGTCAGAGATGCCGTCAAAGGCGTAATCACTACCTTGTTTAAGCCATTGAACGGTCGTCGGACTTGGCGTGAGGGTCGAATACGAGCACGGCTTCAAGTCGGTAGTCAGGATAACGTTCCCCTTTCCGCCGGTACAGTCTAAGGTAATAGTAAGGGTGTCGCCGGTCTGCAAGGATCCGGCCTTGTAATACAGTGAGCCATCGTCGTGCCCGTCAACATCTTTGCCCAAGCCTATGCCAATAATGTCACTGGTACTTGAGATATGATATTCCTGGCCCGCGGACCCACACAACTTGTGATTCCACGTATTATCCCCGTAAAACTGGAAGTCGATGGTCTGGCCAAATTCCTTGCCCACCACGCCTGTCAACTCATAGTGCATGGACGAGGTTTGTGGCATAGAGACGGCATTCTCCGGTGTCCACCCCACTTGGTTCTCGGCAACCGTGGGTAACCCTATGCCGTTGCCAATCATATAGATGGCTCCCGTACCGTCACCCTGCAGGCTTTTGAGATTGCCGTCAGCATCACAGGCACGCACCTGAAGGTATTTGTAGCCATTGTCTTTCGCTTCGACAAGGTAGTTGCCGCTGACAGCCTTGAAATGGTAAATACCGTCAGTCGTCTTGTAGAAGAAGCTCGGACTGACATAATAGTCCTCATACCCGTCAAAGGTATAGGATGCTCCCTGGTCCAGTGTCTGTACAGTCGTCGCATTGGGCGTAATCTTTGTCTGCGCGTCGGCAGGCATCATGCACATGAGGCCCATGGCCATCATGATAAAAGTACATAAATGTTTCATATCACTATATTTTAGTGGTTAAGTTGTTAAAGTCCTAACGAGTTGATGTAGCCGGAATAGACCTCACAGTTTTCCAGCTTGATGAGGTTCAGATATTCCTCCAAGGCTTGCTTTGCCACTTCAGTGCCACACTTTGCCTTGGCTTCCTCTATCTCCTGCGGCGTGTTTCTTGGTGCCTTTTGGAATTCGATGATCTTGTCCCAGTTCTTCGGCCGCTGGATGCCGACAAACGAGCTGCTCGTGGCTATCATCTTATAGGGCCATATTGTGTAACCGATGTTGTTCTCTTTATAGCGTTTTGCCTGAGTCGTGAGATATTCCCAGGAAGCATGGCCATACTCAGTCAAGATCATCGGCTTGCCCGACTTTTTCCTGAAGGCAACAAAATTGTCAAGCGTAGCGCTCTTGCCCGTATAGTCGTGGCAGGCATAGACCAGCTTGTCATCGAAGGTAAAGTCAGAGAACATGCTGAAGTCGGTGCCATACGATGCTCCGTCGAGCATCACAATGTGGTTCTTGTCTACCTCGCGGATAGCCTTGGCTACCCTGATATACGTTGGTTCCAGCTTGTCGTAGAGGTTCTTGAAGTTGTCGCCAATCGGCTCATTGAACAGCTCGTAACCCAGGATGATGGGCTCGTCCTTATATCTTTCCGCTATCTGTTGCCAAAGGGTGCAAAGCTGTTGCTGATATTCCTCGCTCTCGTAGAGGTAAGGGTAGCCGTCGCTGTCGTCAATGTTCTCGCCCGTCTGACCACCCGGTGCCGCGTGCATGTCGAGTATCAGGTACAGTCCCGTCTCATGGCACCACTTTACCATCTTGTCTATGAGCTGGAAGCCTTCCTGACTGTCGGCAAGTCCCATGTACTTCTCATTGGTGAAAAGCCTGTAGTTGAGTGGCATGCGCACGGTGTTGCATCCCTGCTTGCGGATGAAGCGCAGGTCTTCGAGCGTAATGTAGTTCTCCTTGAATTGCTTCCAGAAATTGTCGGTGAACTCATCCCCTGTCAGTTGTCTGAACGTCTCGTCAATCTCATGGGGAGACACCTTGGTAAATCCCCACATATAGCCCTCCGGCAGCAGCCAGTTGCCTAAGTTTACGCCTTGAACAAAGAGCTTGCTGCCATCGGCCTGAATCAAGTCCTGCCCGCTGATGGAGACGATGCGGCTTGACATACTGGTATTGTCCCCTGCACCATTGCCGTCATTCGATGAATGACAGCCTGTGCAAAACAGCAAGCTCAGAAGAACAACAAAAATAGATTTCTTCATAATTAAGTACGGTTATTTGTATCTGATTAAATTTATTCGCCTTCACCATAGAAGTACACTTCTGAGAAGCTACCCGCATCCGCGTCCCAGCCGCCCCGGCTGACCTCAAGCGTTACGTAGCGGCCCGCTGTCGGTGCCAGGTCAACATCAATCTCCTGATCCTTACTCAAGTCTAACGTATATTCGCCAACATACTTCCATCTCTGGTCAGAGCTCTTGAACAGGCTTCCCCACACAGAAGCATCAGAGCTTACATAAAGCTTAACCTTCTCCACGAAAGCACCTGGCCACGTTCCGCTTTGGTCTTGCCAGATTCCCATTCGTGTGAACACATGTCTCGTCTTAGTATCTAACATCAGCCAGTGTCGCTTGCTCGGATGTGAGGCGCAAGAACCTGTTCCTTTTGTTTTCCATTTATAATGCCAATGCGTACTCCGGTCTCCGTCGATGGCATTCATGGCACTGCCGTCCGGCTCTCCGTCCTGTTGTGCCTGCTGGGAGCAGGCTGTCGCACTCCAAGCCGACCGGTCGAACCGGGTTCTGCCAAGACCTATCAACGCCACGTAGCGAGATTTCTGTGGAGAGACTGTTAGTGCACTTACTCCCTTGATAGCAAGCGGCAACATGACATATCCCTGGGTTTGCGTACCAAAATTTGTGATGGAGGCATTCACACTTACTTCCTGCCTGTCCGATGTCAGCGTTACCGTTTCCGGGATCTCATATTGAGCGGCAACTGGTAATGGGTGCCATGCGCTTCGTTAAAGGTCTTCAGATATTCAGCATCGACACCAATGGAGACATTGACTGTCCACTGATTTTCCACTCCTTCTACGCCCACGGGTAACGTCAAACTCAGTGGCTTGGCCGGATTATGATATAAGGTATCGATACCATACTTCTTGAAGCCGACTTGTGGAGCCGTTACATTGTCTATAATTAACGTGTATTGGTTGTGCTCGGCATTGACCGAGTCGCTGCTTGTCAGAAGCAGGGGCAACATCCAGCGGGCTTTGGTGTCCTGCTGTGTCAGCTTGTAGATATTGTCGTTGAGCAACTGGACGCTCACCAACTTTCCCGCGTCGTCGGCCGTGAAATCAAGTTGGGCAGTCTCTATCTTATAAGCGCTTTCAGGGAGAACTTTATAATCCCCCTCGCCATATTCCTCGTCAATATCCTGTTGGCTGCGCACGACGATGGAGGCTTGCGTGGCCTTGTTGGGATCCACTCCGCCTTTGCAGACCCTGAAAGAATAGGATGTGTCCTGCCCTGTCACAAACAAACTGACATTTTTGTTGCCACCATCCTTGATATAGAGTATTTGGTCGTACTTGTCATCAAACAGACTTTGCACGCTCTCCTCACTGCATGAGAGGAAGACGGCAGACAAGACGATGCCGGGCAGCAATATGCTTAGATACTTCTTCATTTCCATTTGTTTACAAGTTGTTTTTAATATCCCGGTGCCTGGACAAGTTGCGGATTGGAGTAGAGTTCATCGTCGGGTATAGGCTGTATATACTCCCTGTCGCTCCACGAAAACACCTGCTCTACCTGTGTGGGTACGTTAAAGGTCTCGAAAGAGGGGTTGCTCACTAAGGCGTTCAGCCCCTGGTAGCACTTCCGGCTCATGCGCTCCGCCCCTTGCAGATAACGGCGGATGTCCTCGAAACGCATGCCCTCGAAATATAGCTCGGCAAAGCGCTCGTTGAGAACGGTCTTCAGCAGGGCACCGTCAGCGGCTACACTGTTCGCCGTGACCGGCGGAATGCCCGCGCGCGTCCTGATGCGGTTGAGGTAGTCGATGCCCTCCGACAGATACTCACCACCTAAATGAGCGTCGCATTCGGCAAGCATCAGGTAGAGGTCGCCTAAACGAAAGATGCTGTACGGATGATTCTCCACATCACCAATATTGGAGCCGCCGCCTATCTTCTGGTATCGCACATTGGGATGGACCATCTTCTTGTTCCAGAAACCGGTCTGCGAGTTGTTGTTCTGACCATACTTCGCCGTGTTGTAACCGGCCTCCTGCGCATCCCTTGCATTGACAATCAGCGGGTGCCCGTCAGCGATGACTGGTGAATACTCGTCACCGTCGAACGAGATGGAGGCATAGAAGCGAGGCTCCCTGCCCACGCAGAGGTTGATGATATTCTTGTTGCTCAACCCGGCCGACTTAAACCAGCTCTCCTCCCGGGTAAAGTTCTGATCCTCGGCAGGAAGCACCCCGTCCTTCGTATAGAAATGCTCCACGGTATAGAGTGTCGGGTTGACCATGCCCCAGCCGCCTTTTGCCAGGTTGTTCTCGTCAAGAAGCACATAATGGGGAATAGAAGCCTGACTATGCACCCATCGATTCAAGACATCAAACGAGGCCCAGATAAACTCCTTGTTTCCCTGGTCGGGTCTGGCTGCCGGTACATAGCGCATTAGCATGACACGCTTGGCAAAGTCCTGCCCAGCCTTGGTCTTGAGGTCGTTGCCGGGGATTTGCGGCAAGGGGATGTTGTCGTTTTTCCGCAAGGTCTCCGACACTGTCGTGTCCATCAACTCGCACCCCGCGCTTTCGGCCTCCTTCACAGCGGCGTAGCAGGCATCGCGCGCCACCTTCCATTTGTTCGGGTCGTAGGTCTTGCTGACCAGCTCCTGTCCGTAGCCGGGTGTCTCAAAGTTCTTGTTCTTCCAGTTCTTTTCCGGGAAGCTGCCGTTCCACAGGGGCGACGCAGCCAACAGCCGCACCTTGGCCTCCAACATTTTGCAGACAGCCTTCGTCGCACACCCGTAGTAAGCCGGATTGGAGTAGGAAACCGGCAGGTTGGGATAGGCCTTCTCGCAAAGGTTCACGATGTACTCCACCACGGCATCAAAATGCGAGCGTCCCTTCAGTTGATCCTTAGGCGTGTTCTGGCTTGCCAGCTCGTCCATGACAGGAATCGGCCCATAGGCATTCAGCAACTTATAGTGGTAATAGGCCTTAAGAAACTCGGCCTCGGCAAGATATTGCTCTCTGTCACTGTTGGACAGGTTGTAGACCTTGTAGGCATTCATGTCCCTGATAAACTGGTTGCAATAGCCGATGCCGTCATAGTAAAGATTCCACACGCCATACTGACCGGCGTTTCCGCCAGTGACGAGGTCGCCCTGCTGGTAGCGGAAATAGTCATAGACCGACGTACACTCTACAAACTCGTCGCTTCCCATAAAGGTGTTGCTGTATTGCAGCACACGCGCCTTGTCGCTTTGTATGGTGCCATAGCACCCGTAGAGGTATCTCTGGGCACTTTGTGCGTCGGTGAGCATATCGGTCTCGTCGGCGGTCTCGACAGGCACCACGTCGAGGTAATTGCAGGCTGAGAATGACAGGGTGAGGGCCACGCAGACCATGCCCTTTGCCATTCGCCTTATGATGATTTCTTTGTTCATGATAGTCTTTGGTTTAGAAATGGAATTGTACGCCTATGTTGAACGTCCTTGCTAAGGGATAGGTGTTGTAGTCAAGCTCCGGGTCCCAATACTTGAAGGAGCTCCACAGGGCGAGGTTGTCTCCACTGAAGTAGATTCGGCACAAGGGCAGCGTGTAGCCGATCTCCAAGGTCTTGAAGCGAATGAAGTTGCCGTTCCTCATCCAGAACGTACTGGATACGATGTTGTTCTCGTATTCTGCATGTTGTATACCCATCCTTGGCCAGGCAACGCACGTGTTGTCGGCACCTGCCGTCCAGTGGCTGTCAGCAATCCATTTCATCAGGTTGCGGTCATTGGACCAGGCGGAGAGGTTGAATGGCTGTATGTTGTAGAACACGTCCAACATAATCTTCCTTTTCGCTGAGCCGTTGAAGAAGACATTGACATCCACTTTCTTATATCTCACGCTCAGGCTGAGACCGTACTGCACTAAAGGCTGCTTGCCATAGGGCGAGATCATGACCTTGTCTTCCGAGTCGATGACCCCGTCACCGTTGACATCCCGGTACTTGATGTCACCGGGCATCACCTTGCTGCCGAAATAGCTTTGGTCGGCATGGTTGGCGATGTCCTCATCATCCTTGAACAGACCGTCGGCGATGTAGCCATAGGTGGCGTTGAGGGGCTTGCCTGTCTCCACCTGCCAGGTGTACTCATAGTCCGGCTCATCCTTATAGACCAGCTTGTTCTTGGCGTAAGTATAGTTGACCTTGGCATCGAAGGTCAGATCCTTGCCGACCTGCTTGTGCCAGCTCAGGCTAAACTCTACACCCTTGTTGTCCACCTTGCCCATGTTGGACCAAGGCTTAACGCCCTGGTAACCCATGATGCGCGGGAACGAGGCCCTTGAGAGCAGGATACGGCTGCGCTTGTAGTTGAAATAGTCGATGGTGAAATTCAGTTGGTCGAAGAGTTGCAGGTCAAGACCCGCGTCAAACTGCCTGGACCGTTCCCATGAGCCATTGTCCACAGGATAAGCCTTGATCTGCGGGCCATTGGCCTCCATAGAAGTACTGCTCGACATGCCCGTCTTGAAGAAGGGACCTCCGTTCAGACTGACATCGTACTTATACATATAATAAGGTGCACCGGCGTAGATGCCCGTCTCGTCGCTGCCGACAAGACCGTATGAGGCTCTTATCTTGAGATGGCTGACGTATTTGCGAAGCGGCTCCCAGAACTTCTCGCCGCTGGCCACCCAGCCCAACGACATGGCCGGGAAGAACTCGAAGCGGTGATGCTTGGCCAGGCGCTCCGTGCCATTATAACCGAAGTTGACCTCAGCCAGGTAACGGTTGTCGTAGTCGTAGGTGAACCTTCCGGAAAAGCCCTGGTTGCGCTGCGGCAACACCGCGGAGCGGAACTCACGCATCATATACATCAGCATGCCTGACACATTGTGCTTGCCGAACCGCTGATTATAGTTCAGGCGCGCGTCGAGATAGAAGGTGTTGTCACCACTCTTGGAGACATTGGACTGGCTGATAAAGTCGTCGCCCTGCTGCAGCTGCTCCAGGGTGAAGTTGTCGGCGGCGGCATTGTAGCTGTTGCCTCTGATTCTATACAGATAAGGCTTCAGCGAGCGCGTGTAGCCGGAATAGTACCAGCTGTTGAAGTTGACGAGCATGGTGTAGGAGAGTCCCTTGAGCAGGAAGTCAAGTTTCTGGTCGAGGTTTACCGACACGTTTATCTTGCTCTGGTTTTCCTCCTTGAACGTGTTCAGCATGTTCGCATACGGGTTGGTGAAGTATTCGCTGGACGACATGGCATCGCTGCCAAAGTTGAGGTGGCCGCTGCCATCATCGGGGTAGGTAGCCGGAAAGGAGACAGGGTTGTTGTAGTAGATTTGCCGGAAGATTTCCCCGGCTGAAGTATTTGGAGAGGTTTGGTGCATGATCTGGGCATTCATCCTCAGACCCAGTTTGGTGGTCGATGTCACCTTATACTCGATATTGTTTTGGAACACATAGCGCCACAGGCTATGGTTGTTGTCCATGGAGTAGGTCTTGGGCACTTTCAGCGCACCCTCGTCGTGGTTGGCCTGCAGACTCATGTAATAGGTCACGCGTGAGCCGCCACCCTGGATATTGACATTGGCGCGCTGGCTCTGCGTCCACTTCTTCAGCATCAGGTCGTACCAGTCGACATCGGGATAGACATAAGGGTTCAGCCCCTTTCGCGTGTTTTCTATTTGCAGATCGGTGTACTTGGGCGTGGCCGTCGGATTACGCGACAGCAGCGCCTCGTTGTAAGTCTTCATATAGGTGACACCGTCGGCATATTCCACCACATTGACGGGATGGAGGAACGAATGCTCGTAGGTGACATTGATGCGTGCCCGTGTGTTCTCGGCACCTACTTTCGTGGTGACGAGCATCACGCCGTTGGCGCCACGCGCGCCGTAGATGGCTGTGGCCGAGGCATCCTTCAAGATGCTGAAGCTCTCTATGGTCTCCGGTGGCAGGCTGTTCAGGTCAGCCGATGAAATCTCAACGCCATCCAACAGGATGAGCGGTGTGGCCCGGCCGCCAAACGTGTTGATGCCGCGGATGTAGAACTCCGACGTGGAGCCCGGCTCACCACTGGTGGTGCTCGTGATGAGACCCGACAGTTTGCCGGCTAAGTTGGAGGTGAGGTTGCTGGTGGGCGCGACAAGGTCGGAACCCTTCAGGCTGGAAATGGAGCCTGTCACCGACACTTTCTTCTGAGTACCGGCACCCACGACCACCACCTCGTCGATAACCTCGTTGTCGGTGTGCAACTTCACGTTCAACACGCCGAGATCGTTGACTAACAGGGTCTGTGGTTTATAACCTACATACGAGAAGATGAGCTCCGTATTGTTCGTCACATCTAACGAGTATTTGCCGTCGATGTCGGTGATGGTGCCGTGGCTTTCCTCGCCCTTGGCCTGCACCGTCACGCCAATGAGCGGCTCGCCGGTGTTGGCATCGGTGACAAGACCGGTGAGGCGGTGCGTCTGCGACTGGGTTTGTGTCTTTGCCGGATGCCTGGCCGGACGCGGGGTTTGGGGAGCCGTGGCCCGCTCGATATAAACCTTCTTGCCATTTACGGTATAGGTGCAGCCTGTATCGTTGAGTATCTGACGCATAACGGTGTCGATGGACTGGCCCCGAAGGTTGAGCGTGATGCGGCGTGACGTGTCGAGTGTTCCGGTGGTATAAAAGAAGGCATAGCCATAGGTCTTCTCCAACAAGGAGAGGGCTTCCTTGACGGTCTTCTTGTGAACCACAAGCGTAATGGCTGTCGGAGGTGCCGTGCTTGCCTTGCACACTAATGAGCCCGGGGCAGCCAGCATCACAGAAAGGGCCGCCAGGGTAAGCCATCGGCCGGTTGAGCTCATACGCCTTCCGGCAAGAGACAACAGTTCCTCCTTAGGTTTGGTTTTTGGTTTCATATTTTTATAGTCTAAACAATTAGTTCTTCAATAGGTGCCTCGCTGAAGGGATAATCATTTCCCCACGACGTAGCATTTGTTGCCGTCTGTCTTCCAACTGATGGGCACGATACGACTCAAGTCTCTCAGGACGACCTCCAAGCTGTCATTAACGAAGATGGTACAGGAGATTCTCCGCCCACTCATCGACGGATCACAGCTGATGTCTTTGCCGTAGAAGCGTCCTAATCGTCTCAGCACCGTGCCCAATGGGGCATCAGAGAATTGATAGGTGCCGTCTTTCCAAGCCACCAGCGCGGAGGCATCGACGTGCTGCACCTTTTCCTGGCCATCGGAAAGGAGGAGATAGGCATAGTCAGAGTGCAAGCGAACCTCGTGACGCTGAGCGGCACGCTGGGGGCTCACGTTGACAGCACCTTCGCTGAGCACCACCTCACAAGTACTGTCTCGGCGGTAGTCACTGATGCTGAACTTTGTGCCGGTGACGCGGATACGAAGACGATGGGAGTTGACCGTGAAAGGACGCTGACGGTCATGATGCACCTCGAAGTAAGCCTCACCTGTTATCCTCACCGTTCGGGAGTCAGTCTGGAAGGCTTCAGGATACTGCAAGGTGCTGTTCCGGCAGAGCCAGACCTGGGAGCTGTCGGGCAACGTTACTTTTAAGAATTTGTCGTGCGACGCGATCGTTGTCCAGGGTGTTGCCTGGCCGTAAGAAGAGAAATGCCAATAACCAAACCCTACAGCGACAAGAACTAAAAGGGTAGCGGCTATCTTAGCAAGGAGTGGCCACAGTGCAGTCTTTCGCGGTTGAGGATGATTCTGAACCTTCTTCAAAGAAATGCGACTGGCAATCTGCTCATAGAGACGGTCGCGGAGCGTGGGGTCAATGTCCTCGTGGCTCTGTTCCCACGTCTCGTCCATCCAGCGGCAGAACGGTCCGTCCTGCCTGAGGCCGCCAAGCAGCTCGTCCATTTCCTTGAGCGAGGCTTCTCCTCTCTGATATTTTCGGAATAATCGGATATATTCTTTTGTAGAAAGCATAACGTTCTTTTGGGTTTTCTATGCAGTGTACAACTGAAAACCGCTTTACCGTTATCCTTTCCCAGTGTTTTAACATGCTTTAATATTCAGCTCATAGCGGCCCGCGCTTATATTGCAATGAAGTGAAGTGGCACGTGGATACAAACGTCAGGATGGTCGATATTAGCCACAGCATACTGATGATAGTAGTTGGGAAGGTTAGGCTCAAAAACTTCATTGACAAGATTAAGAGAATAAACGGGCTGGAGAAGCTCGAAGTTCTCGCTTCTATCCAACTGTCTTACATAAGCTTTAGAGGCATTGAACAACACGCGTTGTTTGAATTCTTCCGACCATATCATTTGCATCTCAACAAGAAACTGCCGGCCCTGCTCATCCTTGCACCTGACATTGATAAAACAAAAACGTCTTATAGTTAAATCGTTAGTATCGTTTTCAGGATGGCTGGCAAAGAATGCTACAGCCTTTGTGATTGGTATCGCTGTGTTTACTTTCTTCTTCCCCACACTGCAAGGACTGATGCCCGGACTGAGTGTCACGTGTCTGGCTGTCATTGTTGGCGGTGTGATCAGCCGCTCACGCTCTTGCCTTGCGCTATCAGTTGCGCTTGGCACAGCATCTCCGGTACGATTCTGGCCGGACTCTATCTGCGTTGGGACCTGCGCCATCCGGCAGCAGTTAAGGCCGCTGAGGCTGAGCGGGCAGCTCTGGTTTCCGAGTCCGTGAGTTCCGAGGCTGTTGAGGCAGAGGCCGTCGCGACAAAGTAGAAGTAGAGGAGTCGTTTGACGCTTTGTGAGGCAATATATCAGTGTCTTTTTCGTTACTTAGGTAATGAAGAAGACACTCTTTTTTTTTATGATATTATGGTTGGTTACTTCCTGTGGTGCTGACCGCAATCTTCACCGGGGCGAGAAATATCTCGCTCTCGGTGAGTACTATGATGCAGCCAATGAGTTCCGGCAAGCTTATCAAAAGACTCCGGCCAAGGAGCGGACGAAGCGTGGGCAGATAGCGCGCAAGATGGCGATGTGCTATGACAAGAGTTTGCAGTCGGCACGCGCGCTGGCGGCATGGCACAATGCCATACGCTATCAGCAGGCCGACACAGCAGACCGTCTGGCTTTCGCGCAGACGCTGATGAAAAACGGCAATTACCGCGAGGCTGAAGAGCAGTTCCAGTTGGTGTTGGACTCACTGCCCAATGACAAGCTGGCACGTGATGGACTCTTCGCTGCCCGCAAGGCTCCAGACATCAAACAGTTGGGTAGCCGGTACACGGTCAAGCGCATGGAGGTGTTCAACTCCCGTCGGGCCGACTATTGCCCTATGCTGTTTGGTGACGAATTTGACCAGCTCTATTTCACTTCTACCCGCAACGAGGCCCAGGGTGACGAGCTCAGTGGCATCACCGGTACGAAGCAGGGCGATATCTTCTATTCTCTGAAGGATGACAAAGGCAAGTGGTCAAAGCCCGAGGATGTCAGTGGCGGCGTAAACACGGCCTATGACGAGGGCGCCTGCTGCTTTTCCGTTGACGGTCGCGAGATGTATCTCACGCAGTGCGTCACGGATCCTTCCTATCCCCGCTATGCTCAGATTGTGAAGTCCAACCGCTCCGACGCTGCCTGGAGCAAGGCTACGGAGGTGAAGCTGACCGGCGACACGCTGTCGAGCTATGCCCATCCGGCGATCTCGCCCGACGGTGAATGGCTCTATTTCTCGAGTGACATGCCGGGCGGAAAGGGCGGTCTCGACATCTGGCGCGTGCGTATCACACCGGCTGGATACGGTGGCGTGGAAAACCTTGGAGAGCCAATCAACACGGCGGGCGACGAAGCTTTTCCGACCTTCCGCCCGAATGGTGACCTCTATTTCTCCAGTAATGGTCATCCCGGGCTTGGTGGTCTTGACATTTTCATCGCCAAGGTGGGTAAGGACGGACGCTATCATCTCTCCCATCCGGGCTATCCGCTCAACTCCCAAGGCGACGATTTCGGCATGACTTTCGAAGGGCCTTACAACCGTGGCTTCTTCTCCAGCAACCGTGGCGATGCCCGCGGTTGGGATCATATCTACTCGTTTGTCAGCCCCGAAATCATGCAGACGGTCAAGGGGTGGGTCTACGAGATGGACGGCTATGAGCTTCCTGCCGCCCAGGTTTATGTCGTCGGTGATGACGGTACCAATGAGAAGATGAGTGTGCACAGCGACGGATCGTTCACGAAAGTATTGGATCCCGGTGTCAGCTATCTCTTCCTGGCTACTTGCAAGGGCTACCTCAACCATCAGGAACAGGTCAAGGCGCTGGTCAATCCCAAGGAAAGCCGCGACACGACCCTGCAGTTTGCCTTGGCGAATATCTCTGCGCCGACGCTCATCGACAACATTTTCTACGATTTCGACAAGGCTACGCTACGAGACTCTTCAAAGACAGCACTCGACAAGCTCGTGGCGCTGCTCAAGGAAAATCCTCACGTGACCATCGAGCTCAGTGCCCACTGCGACTACAAGGGTTCCGCGGAGTACAACAAACGGCTGTCGCAGCGGCGCGCTGAGGCTGTGGTGGCTTATCTCATCGCCCATGATATCGCTGCCGACCGACTCACGCCGGTAGGCTATGGAAAAGAGCGTCCGAAGAAGATCAAGAAAAAATTGACCGAGAAATATAAGTGGTTGAAAGAGGGGAATGTCCTCACCGAGGACTTCATCAAGGCTTTGAAGGACAAGAAGAAAGAGGAGATCTGCAACCAGCTCAACCGACGTACCGAGTTCTCCGTGCTGCGCACCACCTATGGACTTTTCGATAAGAATGGCAAGCTCAGGGAGACACCGCAGCCCAAAAAGACGGAGAATAAGCAAGACGACGGTGGTGTGTACTTCGACTTGCAGTGATATATAGGTGAGGAGATCGGCTATTTCATCTATGTCCAAGCAATTGTCATCGCAAGAGCCAAGCCTTATATTGTCAGTACTGCGGTCGAATTACTCCAGTACTTCACCCAAATTACCGCAGTACAAAGTCGGAATTACTCCAGTACTTCGCCGCAATACTCCGTCGGCACCACTGAAGTGCGCCGCCAAAAAGCTTGAAACTGTATGTCTTAAGCAGTATTAAGTCAGATGTTTTAACGTGCAGTCTCTTTGCTGCTACGTTTACTTCTGTGGTAGCTACGGTATTCGTCGAGCGGAATCTCTACATCGGGCTCCACGAGTGTGCCTTGTTTGGGCAGATGGAAACGTAGGTAGCGGATATTCAGTCCACGCTCCATCCACATCTTCTCATAGTAAGTCTGGATAGTGAGCAGTGGGGTACCTACGAGAGCAGAGGGAGTAGCGTGGTAGAGATCCTCTGTGCACATCTCCACGGGCAGTTGGTTTTTCTCAACCATCAGTCGCGTGTAGGTGAAGAGGAAGTTGGAGTCAGTTTTCAGATGCACCAATCCACCGTCGACGAGGAAGTGGCGGTAGCGCTCCATGAAATAGGTAGAGGTGAGTCGCTTGCGTGGATTTTTCATCTGAGGGTCAGAGAATGTCAGCCATATCTCCTGCACCTCATCCTCAGCGAAGAAGCGGTCGATGATCTCTATGCTCGTACGGAGGAATGCCACATTGGTCATTCCTTCCTCCAAGGCCAGTTTGGCTCCTGTCCACATGCGTGCGCCCTTGATGTCCACACCGATGAAATTCATGTCGGGAAAGAGCTTTCCCAGTCCCACGGTATACTCTCCCTTGCCGCAGCCAAGCTCCAGCACGATGGGATTGTCGTTGTGGAAATACTGCTCACGCCAATGGCCTTTCATGTCGAAGGGCACATTGTCGATGACGGAGAATGGATACTCGAAGACGTTGCTCATCGTCTTCATCTCTGCAAACTTGGCTAACTTACCTTTTCCCATATTTTGGAATACTCCAGTTTCTTGTTTCTTGATATAAAAGGAAGAGCTTGTTTGGCTCTTCCTGTGATAGTTTATCGTCTTACTATTTGCAAATATACGGTATTTCCCTGAGATAAGCAAGAAGAGCCATGGAATTTTGTCTTATAGGGGATGAGGAATTCTCTTTTTTCAAAATTCTTGATAAAAGAATAGAAGGTGTTGAAACAAAAAAACCGGGCAAGAAACTTGCCCGGTTCATATATGAATGAAATCTACTTGCTGCTTACTCGATGACAACAGTCGTCCAACCGTGCTTGTCCTCCACGGTGCCGTACTGAATGCCGCGCAGCGTATTGTATAGTTTGGTAGACCATGGTCCCGGCTTGTCACCGAAGACATATTTCTTGCCCGTGTCGAGGTCGTCTAGCTCTGAGATCGGTGAGATTACGGCGGCTGTACCGCAGGCGCCGGCCTCCTCAAAGGTAGGCAGCTCTTCCTCGGTAACCGGGCGACGCTCCACCTTCAAGCCCATGTCCTCAGCAATCTGCATCAGACTCTTGTTGGTGATAGACGGAAGGATAGACGTGCTTTTTGGCGTAACATAGGTACCATTCTTGATGCCGAAGAAGTTGGCGGCGCCACACTCGTCGACGTATTTCTTCTCCTTGGCGTCGAGATAGAACTCACTGCCATAGCCCTTACCGGCTGCGTACATGTGAGCACGCAGAGAAGCGGCGTAGTTGCCACCGACTTTGTACCGGCCTGTACCCAACGGTGCGGCACGGTCGTAGTCGCGGACGATAGCGTATTTGTTGCAGACAAAGCCACCCTTGAAGTAAGGTCCTACCGGCGTGACGAAGATCATGAACAGATACTCCTCGGAGGGATGCACACCCACTTGTGCGCTTGTACCGATGAGCAGCGGGCGGATATAGAGTGTCGCTCCGCTCTCATAGGTAGGAATATATTCTTGATTGAGGCGTACTACTTTCTTGACCATCTCTTCAAACAGCTCTGTCGGCACCTTCGGCATGACGATTCCCTCGCAGGTGCTCTGCAGGCGCTCGGCGTTATCCTTGACGCGGAAGATACGTACCTTTCCGTCGGGGCAACGGTAAGCTTTCAGTCCCTCGAAAGCCTCCTGGCCATAGTGCAGGCAGGTGGCTGCCATGTGAAGCTTCAGGAATTCGTCGGAGCAGACCTCTATCTCGCCCCACTTACCATCACGATAGTAACAACGAACATTGTAGTCTGTCTTCATGTAACCAAATGACAGATTACCCCAATCTAAATCTTTCATACACAATACGTTTAAAATTGCTTTCTTATAATTTAGTGCAAAATTACATATAATAGTTGTAATTTGCAACTTTCTATCCTATTATTTTGAACAGATAATGAAGATTTATGCGTTTGGTGCGTCTTTCGCTTCCGCTTGTATCTTCTGTATCTCTTCGTCGGTCTTGGTGAGTCGGTCGCGGCAGAGCTTGAGCAACTGTTGCGCGCGCTTCAAGGCCTCGGGCATCTCGTCGATGTCCAACTCATTGTTTTCCAGTTTCTCTACGATGTCTTCCAACTGTCGGATGGCATCCTCATATTTAATTGTTTTCATGGTTTATGCGTGATGGTTTTGCTGATGTGATTGAACGATAGAGGAAACAGCGCCTTTGGCAAAACGAGTCACGATGACGTCGCCCTCTTTGATCATCGAGGCCTCGCGGATGGTCTTGCCATGAAGTGTTGTCAGACTGTAGCCGCGTTGCAGGATAATCTGCGGATCCACGGCTTTCAGCCTCAGGTCGTACTGTTCGAGGCGGTGCTTTTCTGTGTTGAGTTTCTGCGTGAGGGCAGGCAGCGTGCGTCCATGGAGCAACTCGAGACGGTAACGCATCTGAGAGAGCTGTTGCCGCATGAGTGAGAGAATTTGCTGTTCCAGCCGGTCGATGACTGCTCCTTGACGCGTCTTGACAAGGGAGAAAAGCATTGGAATGCGGTGGGCAAGGTGGTTGAGGCGGCTGTGCTCCTGTTGCATGCGTGTGTTGACATACGCCACGACGCGCTGCCCGAGCATTTGTAGATGGTTTTCGGCCTCCGCGAGATGGTCAATGAGAAAGGCTGCTGCTGCCGTCGGCGTCTTCACCCGTTGAAACGAGATCATGTCGAGGATGCTTTCGTCGCGCTCATGTCCGATGCCCGTGATGATGGGCAGGGGGAAGTTGGCCACGTTCTCGGCGAGTGCCAGCGTGTCGAAGCCGCTCATGTCGGCAGTGGCTCCGCCGCCACGGATGATCACCACGGCATCGAAATCATCGGCTCGGTCAAAGATGTCGTTCAGTGCCCGGATGATGCTGCTTTCGACCTGCTCACCCTGCATGACGGCAGGAAAGAGCGTGTAGGAGAAGTAGAAACCGTGGTCGTTGTTGTCGAGTTGGTTGCAGAAATCGCCGAATCCGGCAGCCTGCTCACTGGAGATGACCGCGATGTGCTGGGCGAAAAACGGGAGTCCCAACTGCCGTTGCAGGTCGAAGACGCCTTCTTCCTTGAGCTGACGGATGATCTCCTGCCGCTTGCGGGCCATGTCGCCCATCGTATAGGTGGGATCGATGTCCTGAACAATCCATGAGAAACCGTAGGCCTCGTGGAAATTGGCTGTGACCAGCAACAGCACTTTCATGCCTGCGTGAAGCGTCTGCCCCGTGACCTGTTCGAAGTGCGTTTTGAGTCTCATCCATACATTGTGCCAGCATTTCGCCGACGCACGAGCCACCGGCGTGGCGGAGTACTCGTCTTTCTGTACCAATTCCATGTAGCAGTGCCCACGCACCTCTCGTGACTCAGACAGTTCGGCTTCGACCCAATAAGGTCTGTCGAGTGTAGCCTCGATGACACCTCTGACGAGATTGTTGAGCTCGTAAAGTGTTAATGCTTTCATTGTCGGGGCATGGGTATGGTTGTACGTTGGCTTTCCAAGATATGGTTAAAGTCCGGAATGCCGTAGCCGAATATGTTGTCGGGATGGCGGTAGCGGTTGCCGGCTTTCTTGACCATGTCGATGATCTCGTAAGCTGTCTTGTTAGGCATGGCCTGCCAAAGACACGCCACCATGCCACAGAGGATGGGCGAGGCAAACGATGTGCCGTTGGCATGGATGATCTTCCCGGATCCGTTGACGACCGTGGCTCCCACGCCGAGGGCTGCCACGTCAGGTTTCACACGCCCGTCGATGGAGGGACCGAGTGAGGAGAAGAGAGCGTTGACACTGTCGTCGGAGAGAGCTGCCACCGAGAGAATGTCGAAAGCGTCGGCGGGACAGCCGATGCGCTTCCAAAACTTCATGCCCTCGTTGCCTGCGCTGCACACGAGCACCATGCCCCGGCTGGCCAGCGTGGAAGCTGAGTGGGAGATGAGTTGCGTCTTGCCGTCCTGATCGCGATACTGGATGCTTGTGTTTTCGTCGTCAAAGATGGTGTAGCCAAGCGATGAGTTGATGATGTCGGCACCGGCGGAGTCAGCGTATTCCGCCGCCTGCGCCCAGTAGTCTTCCTCCACAAGCTGCTCGCTGCGCCCGTCCTCACTGCGCAGAAGCAAATAGGAGGCGTCGGGAGCTGTGCCGATGAACACACTGTCGGCATTGGAAGCCATGGTGGAAAGCACCATCGTGCCGTGGCTCAGCAGATGGTAGACATTGTCGTCGTAAGGCCACACGCAGTCGTGCTGCCCGACGATATTGAAGTGGTAATGACGTGCGAGTTTGTCGGTATTCATATATCCGCCGTCGATGACCGCGATAAGGATGCCCTTGCCCCGAAGGCCAGCCTGATGGACTTTACGGCCGTTGAGCATGTCGAGCTGGATAGCTCCTCGGCCATAGAGGTCGCCGGAAGCTTTCTGCCCGAGAGCCTCTTTATCGATGTCGTCGGGGAGCATCACGGTAGTGGAGTCGGGAGCCTTGAATACGCGAATGGAACTTTTGACGTAGGGTAGGGCGCGCAGACGAGCCATGATCGTAGTGTCCTTGGTACGGACGAGTACGGTATTGTTCCATTTGCTACCACCGATGACCTGTGCTCCTTCACTTCTGAGTCCGTTGAGATAGACAGACGACAATGGCAGGTCGAGGGAGTCGACGGCTATATGCTGGCGCTGGCGGCGGAGAAGCGCTTTTTCGGAGAGATACTTCTTGGGATTAGTAAGCGTACCGGGAGAACCCTTCTTGTCGGTTAAAGAAAGACGGTAGATATAGAATTTGCCACCAGGATAGGCAATACGCCCCTTTGCCGCATAAGCACCGACGCTTTGCAGTAAAAAAAAGACAATGATGGCTACGACGTTGCGCATAAAACTAAAAAACTGTTGTTTAGATTTGCAAAAGTACGTGGAAAAAGGCAAAACTCCAAATATTTTTCGTACTTTTGCAATTATATGGAAGCAGATAATAAGAAAGAGACATTGGCGTTGGGCACAAGGCCCGTAGGGCATCTGTTGATACAGTATGCATTGCCGGCAATGGTGGCAATGACTGCGGCTTCGCTCTACAACATCATCGACCGTGTGTTCATCGGCCAAGTGGTGGGTCCAATGGCTATCTCCGGTCTTGCCATCACCTTTCCTTTCATGAATCTTGGTGCTGCTTTCGGCGCAGCAGTAGGTGTCGGCTCGTCAACGTCTATTTCTGTGAAGCTTGGACAACGTGATTATCAAACGGCGGAACAGCTTCTCGGAAACACGGTGACGCTCAACCTCATCATTGGTATTGCTTTCTCCGTGGTCAGCCTTCTCTTCCTCGATCCCATCCTCCGCTTCTTTGGCGCAAGCGACCATACACTCCCTTATGCGCGCGCCTTCATGCAGATCATCCTGCTGGGCAACGTCGTCTCGCACATGTATTATGGTATGAATGCTGTGCTGCGTGCGGTAAGTAAGCCACGCGAGGCGATGATTGCCACCATACTTTCCGTGGGACTGAACATTATTTTTGATTTTGTCTTCATCTATTGGTGGCGTTGGGGCATACGGGGAGCAGCCTTAGGTACTGTTGTCGCCCAAAGCATTGCGCTGGCATGGCAGATGAGATTCTTTGCCGACAAGCGTCAGTTGCTCCATCTCAAGTGTGGCATCTATCGTTTGAAAGGCAGTCTGGTGAAGTTGATTCTGAGCATTGGCGTGTCGCCTTTCCTGATGAACGCCACAGCCTGCATCATTGTCATCTTCATGAACAACCAGTTGGTGCGCTATGGCGGAGACCTTTCTGTTGGCGCTTATGGGGTAGCCAATGCATTGGCTATGGTGTTTATGATGTTTGTCATGGGACTTAACCAGGGTATGCAGCCTATCGCAGGTTATAACTATGGTAGTCAGCAATTCGACCGTCTGCGCCGTGTGGTGGACATCTCCATCATCGCGGGTGTGTGTATCATGACGGTGGGCTGGCTGGTAGCTATGTTTTTGCCGCATGCTGTTGCCCGTCTGTTTACGAGCGATCCACAACTGACAAGGCTGTCGGTGAAGGCCATCCGCATCAACATGCTGATGTTCCCCTTGGTAGGCGCTCAGATGGTGATCACCACTTTCTTTCAGTGCATCGGCAAGGTGAAGCTCAGCATCTTCCTCTCTCTTTCACGTCAGCTCATCATTTTGTTGCCGCTGTTGCTGTTGCTGCCTTTGTTCTTTGGCATCGACGGCGTGTGGTATTCACTGCCGTCGTCGGACTTTCTCGCGGCTGTCATTGCTGCTGTGACGATGATGTTGTTTACCCGGAAACTCAATAAGGAAATTCAATTGACTCAACATGGAGGACAAGAAGATAATCATTAACATCGGCCGGCAGATAGGTTCCGGCGGCCGGGTCATCGCCCGGCAGTTGGCAGAGCAGTTTAACTGTAAGTTCTATGACAAGGAACTTCTCAACTTAGCTGCCAAGGAAAGTGGGTTCTGCGAGAAGTTCTTTGAGCAGAACGATGAGCACAAGGGCTTCCTACGCTCTCTCTTCCATATCCACAGCTCCCTCTTCGGCGAGAGCCCTTACTATAAAAATGAGTTTTCGCAGGAGAGTCTCTACCAGTTTCAGAGCGATGCCATCCGCAGGGCTGCTGAGGAGAGCAGTTGCGTGTTCGTGGGACGTACTGCCGACTATGTGCTTCGGGATATGAAAAATACGGTGAACATCTTTATTTCCGCAAATATCGATCAACGGTTGCAGCGCGTTTGCAAACGACATGGCTTTGACAGGGCTACCGGTCGGAAATATATCCACAAGCAAGAGGAGGAGCGCGCTTCCTATTATAATTACTATACAGGCAAGACTTGGGGAGCGGCGGAGAGCTATGACTTGTGCGTCAACTCCAGTGTGCTGGGATTGGAAGGGACATTGGACTTTATCGCCCAATTCATCCGTAAGCGCTTTGATTTGCAGCAACACGATATTCACTCTGAGATTCAACCTTAACGCCGACAATCTATGAAAAGAATAGCGATCATCAGTGATACTCACGGTTTCTGGGATGAGAAGTATGTCACCTATATGGCTGACTGCGATGAGATCTGGCATGCAGGAGATATTGGCAGTCTGTCGCTGGCCAATGCTTTCGAGGATATGCGCCCGCGGTTCCGGGCTGTCTATGGCAACATTGATGATGTAGATGTGCGTGCCCGCTACCCCGAGATTCTACGCTTCAAATGTGAGGATGTCGATGTGTTGATGAAGCACATTGGCGGTTATCCCGGCCATTACGATCCTTCGGTCAGGGAGATGCTGCGACGCAATCCGCCACAGCTCTTCGTTGACGGGCACTCTCATATACTGAGAATCATGCCGGATAAGAAACTCGATCTCCTGCACATCAATCCGGGTGCTGCGGGAATGTCGGGATGGCAATTGGAACGAACCATCGTCAGACTGACTATTGACGGCGACGACTTTCGTGATTGCGAAGTCGTGAAGTTGGGCTCGCGATAAACACCTATATATAATAAGGTGTAGTAATGATGAAATTAGAAAAAATTAAAACGGATATAATATGAAAACTTATCTTGTGACAGGAGCCGCCGGATTCATCGGCTCAAACTTTATCAAGTATCTGCTCCACAAAAAGTATGTGAAAGACGACATTAAGGTCATCATCCTCGATGCATTGACTTATGCCGGAAACCTTGGTACCATCAAGGACGACATCGACAACAAGCGTTGCTTCTTTGTCAAGGGTGACATACGCGACCGTGAGTTGGCTGATAAGCTGTTTGCGGAGAATGATATCGACTATGTGGTGAACTTCGCCGCAGAGAGCCATGTAGACCGTTCGATTGAGGATCCACAGCTCTTCTTGAGCGTGAACATCCTTGGTACACAGAACTTGATGGATGCCGCACGGCGTGCTTGGGTGACGGGTAAGGACACACAGGGCTATCCTACTTGGAAGCCGGGTAAGCGCTATCACCAGGTGTCCACTGACGAGGTCTACGGTGCACTGGGGCAGACAGGCTATTTCACGGAAACAACACCACTCTGTCCGCATAGTCCTTACTCGGCCAGCAAGGCGAGCGCTGACTTCTTCGTACAGGCTTATCGCGACACCTATCACATGCCGGTGAGCATCACACGATGCTCTAACAACTATGGCCCATACCACTTCCCTGAGAAGCTTATCCCGCTGATCATCAACAATATTCTGCATGGAAAGAAACTGCCGGTTTATGGCGAGGGACTTAACGTACGTGACTGGCTCTATGTCGAAGACCATTGCAAAGCCATTGATCTGGTTGTGCGTGAGGGCAGAACCGGTGAGGTATATAATGTAGGCGGACATAACGAGATGAAGAACATCGACATTGTGAAGCTCACCATCAAGACGATCCACGATATGATGGCTGCAGACAAGAACCTGCGTCATGTATTGAAGAAACAGGTCAAGGATGCCAACGGTGACATTGATATCAGCTGGATCAATGACTCTCTCATCGAGCATGTCGCTGACCGCCTTGGTCATGATGCGCGTTATGCCATCGATCCGACAAAGATCAAGACAGAGCTTGGATGGTATCCCGAGACAAAGTTCGCCGACGGTATTGTCAAGACGATCAAATGGAATTTGGAGAATCAGAAGTGGATAGAAGAGGTTACATCGGGCGACTACCAGAAGTACTACGATATCATGTACGGAAAGGAGCGTCATGGACGCACTTTCTAATCGTTTAGCCGCTTTTCTGCGGCTGATACGTTCTTCTGCTCTGCTCATCACAGATGGTGACAGGGTCAACATGGATGTACTGCTCACAATGCTTGGTGCCCTTGACAAGGATATTGTTGAAAGCTATTTCGGACTGGGAAACGAGGAACCTCAGAGCGTGGAGCAGTTGGCTGCCAGGCATCATGTCAGCGTTGAGCAAATGCAGCATATCATTGACATAGACTTGCGTCGCATCGCCATCTCGCCAGAGTGGCAGATGATGTGGCGCAAGCTGCCTGAGTTGGTGAAGAAGCGTGCTGAGGCTATGAAACCATGATCAGCTGATCACTTATCATTGATCATTCGACATTCAACACTGATCATTCATCATTCATCATTCATCATTCGTTATCGTTCAACATTCAGAATTATGAAAAAGATATTGTTGTTGGGTTCCGGTGAGCTGGGCAAGGAGTTCACCATTGCTGCCAAGCGTGCGGGGCAGTATGTTATCGCTTGCGACAAGTACGACAATGCGCCGGCTATGCAGGTAGCCGATGAGCGTGAGGTGTTCTCTATGCTCGACGGCGGCGCACTCACGGCTGTGGTGGAGAAACATCATCCTGATCTCATCGTGCCGGAGATTGAGGCTATCCGTACGGAGCGTCTCTTCGACTTTGAGAAGGAGGGCATTCAGGTGGTGCCGTCGGCTCGCGCTGTCAACTACACGATGAATCGTCGGGCCATCCGCGACTTGGCAGCAAAGGAGTTAGGACTGCGTACAGCCAAGTATTTCTATGCCAAGACTTTCGACGAGTTCAAACATGCAGCTGACGAGATTGGCTTTCCCTGTGTAGTCAAGCCGTTGATGTCCTCGTCGGGTCACGGACAGAGCTATGTCCACAACGACGATGAGCTGAAAGAGGCTTTTCGCGATGCCATGGAGGAAGGACGTGGCGATGTGAAGGAGGTGATCATCGAAGAGTTCATCGATTTCCAGTCTGAGTTCACTTTGCTGACCGTTACCCAAAAGCATGGGCCAACAATCTTCTGTCCGCCTATCGGCCACGTACAGAAAGGCGGTGACTATCGCGAGAGCTGGATGCCTTACGCTATTAGTGATGAGGCGTTGAAGCAGGCTCAGCACATCGCTGCCGAGGTGACGAAGGCGCTCACGGGTTATGGTGTCTGGGGTGTGGAGTTTTTCCTCACCAAGCAGGGTGAGGTGATCTTCTCTGAACTCAGTCCCCGTCCGCATGATACGGGCATGGTGACGTTGAGTCATTGCACCAACCTCAGTGAGTTTGAACTGCACTTCCGTGCTGTGATGGGACTGGGCATCCCAGCCATCCACCTTGAGCACAGCGGCGCCTCGGCTGTGGTACTTTCACCCGTAGACAGCGATAAGCCGCTAAGCTACAACTTGGAGGATGTCTGTCGTGAGGATCACGCCCGTGTGCGCATCTTCGGTAAACCTGTGGCACATGTTGGTCGCCGCATGGGTGTCGTGGTCTGTTACGACAAGGTCGGCTGCGACATGGATGCATTGCGCGACAAGACCAAGCGCCTGGCAAAGACAGTGCTTGGCACGGACCCGTACATGAAGAAATAGAAGTTAAGCTTAGAAAAAATAGTATGAACCGGTTGGCTTTGCGTTTCTGCACAAGGTCACCGGTCGTCTGTTCCATAGCCTTTTCAGAGAAAAAGGCAATGAGATACTTATCGGTGTTCTCTGTTCTTATCTGCCTGAGCGCACAGGAATATTGTTGTAGGTGCGAGTGTCCCTTATACGCTTATGGTTGCATAATCTACTCATTTTCCTTGGATTTTCAAAACATTGAGGAACCCTTTTTGTTTTTTGAACCTTATTTTCTCATCTTCAATACTTTCTCTTTCAGTTTCTCCCATAGCCGTGCCTTGCTTCTAAGAATCCGTAGGGAGGCAAAGAGACTGAGCATACACAGTGTGATGCCGACTAACCAGTAGATCACAGGCTGGTGAATGAATGTGGTGGCGTAGGCACCCATGCCGATGGGTAATTGGCATGCAGTGATGCGGGCCACGCCTTTTGACAGGCGGTAGCCATAACGCCGACGCATACAGACAGCGAGGAGGAAGAAATCGAAAATAGCCACAGACAGTAAGGCAAGACCCATGCCTACAAGCCCCATCCAGCAGAAGAAGATTACAGAAAGCGCTACAAAGACGATGGCATAGATGCCCTCCATGAGCAAATAGAACCGGGAGTCGCCGCGGGACAGCGGTAGGTAGGCGATAGGAAGCTTGATGGCGCGAAGGTACATCGCCAACACGGTGAGCTGAGCCATACCGAGTACAGGCAGAAAAGCACGGGAATAGAGTAGAGGGATGATGATGGGAAGTCCGATGATAAAGGCCGATAGCAAGGGTGAGACGAGTAGGAGGGACACCTCGATCTGTTTGTTTACCACGTCGTTGAGTGCGCTGCCTATTGTCTGGACGGCGGACAGACGTGGAAAGTAGTCTGTTTCCATGGCTGAGAAGACCATGCCGGCATAGGTGAACGCCATCATGTAGCCGGCATTGTAGAGACCGAGAATTTCCTGCGAACCAGCGTTGTTGAGGTACGACCGGACGAGAAACTCGCTGCCACTGCCAAAAATTCCCGCAAAAAGAAAGGCCGTGCCGAGTTTCACCATACTGATGCCCTTGCGGAGTACTGACCGGCGAAGCGAGAAGCGGGGCGGATGACTGCGGAAGGAGAAATGGATGGTGATGAGCATCTGCGCGAGTGCCATCAGTATCAACGATGGGACGATGGCCGCTGCGCGCCATATATAATAAATAGGTATAGACACAATGAGAGCGGCAATGATGCTGTAAACCGACTGCCGTGCAAGGTTGCCGAGCTCACGGGTGCCCTTCATGATGGCGAGCTCGCCGCCCGTGAGTGCCGTCAATGCTACCACGGGTGACAGTAGGGCAAAGTGCAGCGTGTGGTTGCCCCAGCCGAATGTCCACTTGCTGAGCAGTGGGCTGAGCACTATACATAGCAACATGCCCATCAAAGCTGTCAGGAGACTCCATGAGCGCACCACCTTGATAGATCGTTCCAGCGCTGCACGGTCTTGCTGCTCATAGGCGGTGGATATGTTTTTTACAGCACTCATACCGAGTCCAAGATTGGTGGAGTCACCAAGAAAGCGGATGGTGGAGTTGAACAGCGAGAGCAGTCCCATGCCATAGGGACCGAGGAAGAGTGCTACGAACTTGTTGCGTACAAGGGCGATCAAAATGTTCAGTCCTTGCACACCGCCGAAGATACTGGTGTATTTCAGTATATGCGTATAGGTGTTTTGCGTTTTCTCGTTGTCCATTGCTTAGTTTTAACGCTGTTGTCCGTCTTTTATTGTTTGAGCGTCAACAATGCCCGACTATATTGGCTCTTTGCCAAAATAAAACAAAAGGAACAGCGTTAAAGAAATATGAAACCATTAGGAAAGATCATATCGCTTAGAAAGATAGCCGATCCGCGCGGCAATCTCACGGTGGTGGAACAAGCAAAGGATATTCCTTTCAATGTCAGCAGGGTCTATTGGACATACGACATCCCCACCGACGCAGAGCGAGGAGGCCATGCCCATATCCACTGCCGTGAGCTGATCGTCTCGGTGAGTGGTGCTTTCACCGTGATGCTCGACGATGGATGCAGAAGGCAACAGTATATGCTCACTAAACCTTACGAAGGTCTCCTTGTAGATACGGGCATTTGGCGCACGTTGAAGAAGTTCTCGTCGGGAGCTGTATGCCTCGTGCTGGCTGAAGATCCTTTCGATGAGAGCGACTATATCTATGATTATCAAGATTTTCTCACTTATAAAACAAACAATCCATGAACAAAGTGTACACCTCTAAGAATGACATCTTCATTTTTATCGTTATTTGTATGATTGGCGCCTCGGTAGCTTCCATCAAAGCTGCTATGGAAAGTGGAGCCCTTTTGTCATGGCTGACTGCCCTATTGGTCGTGGTTATTTGTGTGGCTGTGTTTCTTTCGCTTTATCCTACCAGATACATCATCGACGGTGACGACCTCCTCATCCGTTATGGCTTTCAGCGTAAGCGTATCTCTATCTCGCAGATTATCTATGTGCGGCGCAGCCACAATGGGTTGGCTTCTCCTGCCTTGTCGCTCGACCGATTGGAGATCATCTTCAATGGAAAGTCTACAGACAGCATTCTGATTTCGCCGCGCAACAGAAAAGATTTTGTGGAAGACCTTAAGGCGATAAATCCTAATATCGATATATCCAAGGCTTTGTAAATGTTTGACATCAGACGATACACCGACACCGACAGTACGGTATGGAACGACTTTGTAGCGCAGTCGAAGCAGGCCACTTTTCTCTTCGACAGGCGGTACATGGACTACCACCGCGACCGTTTTGCCGACTACTCACTGCTCTTCTATAAGAAAGATAAACTCTATGCCTTGTTGCCAGCAAATATCAATGGCGACACGCTTTGGTCACATCAGGGGCTGACCTACGGTGGATTGATCACCGATAAGCATGCTACGACAGCCGAGGTGTGTACCCTCTTTGCGGAACTCAATATCTATCTTTATGACCACGGAATCCGCCACGTGGTCTATAAGGCTATGCCGTGGATCTATCAGCAGTTGCCGGCGGAAGAGGATCTCTATGCACTCTTCAACCGCTGTCATGCTCAGCTGATGGTGCGCAATGTGTCATCGACAGTTGTGCAGGAGCATCCGCTCAAGTGGCATCGCGACCGGCACTATGGAGCAAACAAGGCTCACACTGCCGGGGTCGTTGTCGAGCAGGACGACAAAGCCTATTCTGACTTTTGGCAGGTGCTTGAAGATAATCTGCAAGCTACTTATCAGGCTCATCCGGTTCATAGCTTAAAAGAAATAGTCAGGCTCCATTCAGCCTTCCCCGATCAGATCAAGTTATATGTGGCACGTCTCAATGGCAAGGTTGTTGGAGGCTCGCTCTTGTACGTCACGCCACAGGTGGTGCATTCACAATATATCTCGGCAACACCCGAAGGTAAGCATCTCCATGCTATCGATGCGATATTCCGCAAAGTGTTGGGTGAGGATTATAGGAATTGTCGATACTTCGACTTTGGTACATCTAATGAGGATCGTGGCCATTATCTCAATGAGGGTCTTATCTATCAAAAGGAAGGTTTTGGTGGCCGTGCCGTATGCTACGATTGGTATTCATGGAATGTTGAGCGAAGAATGTCGAGTGATGAATATTGAATGATGACTTGTTTGGATGCACAATGATAAGTTACGAATGATGAATGTTAAATGCGTAGAATTTAATCAAAGTGAGCAGATGCATATCCCTTACCTATCTTTGCAAAAGGTCACGGCGCAGCATCAGGACGAGATAGAGGCGGCTGTGAAGCAGGTCATCGAAAGTGGCTGGTATCTCCATGGTGAGGCGATACGACGATTCGAGAACGAATATGCCCGGTATATCGGCACACGATATTGTGTGAGTTGCAGCAATGGACTCGATGCGCTGACGCTTATCTTTCGTGCTTATAAAGAATTAGGTAAGTTACGGGATGGTGATGAAGTCATCGTGCCGGCCAATACCTATATAGCTTCTATCCTCTCCATCACTGAAAACGGATTGAAACCTGTACTCGTGGAACCACGAATTGATACGCTTGAGCTTGATGACAGCCAGCTTGAGAATCATATCGGTGACCGCACGCATGCTGTGTTGCTGGTGCATCTCTATGGTCGTAGTGCCATGACGCATCAGATTGCCGATTTCTGTCATCGCCATCATCTGCTACTTGTTGAGGATAATGCTCAGGCACATGGTTGTATGTTCGACGAGCATCGTACGGGCTCTTTGGGGGATGTTGCGGCGCATAGCTTCTATCCTGGCAAGAATCTTGGTGCCCTAGGTGACGCAGGAGCTATCACCACCGACGATGCCTCTTTGGCTGACCTCTGTCGGGCTTTGGGCAATTACGGTTCTTCGCGCAAGTATGTCTTCCCCTATAAAGGCCGCAACAGCCGCATGGATGAGATACAGGCAGCCGTGCTCTCCGTGAAGTTGCGTTACCTGGATGCTGACAATCGGCGACGTAAGCAGATTGCCACTTATTATGCCCAGCATATATCCAACCCCAAGGTCATGTTTCCCGGTGCTGAGGCTTGGCTACGTGGAGACGTGGATCATGTTTTCCACATCTTTCCCGTGCTCTGTGCTTGTCGTAATGAGTTGCAGGAATATTTGAAACAAAAGGGTATTGGCACGATGATTCATTATCCCATTCCGCCACATCAGCAAGACTGCTACCCGGAGTGGCATACGCTCTCATTGCCCATTACGGAACGTATTCATCGTGAAGAGCTGAGCATTCCATGCAATCAGACGATGACGGATGAGGAAGTCCGCTATGTGGTGGAGGCCATCAATTTCTTTCTTATGACTGCGTAACTATGGTCTACTGTGCCATAAACCGATTTGCTGATATACCAAGTCATCAGTTTAGCGATTTGGTTGACGAGTGGGGCAATACGGCTTAGATCCGGTGAAGCGTGCTGATAGTCTTCTATCAGGTCAATGCCTTTAACAGAATCCCTAAAGTCGAGAGAAAGGAGGCAACGTTCATGTCTTTAGTAAACAGTTCAAAAGAAGCAGGAAGGAAGCCCTTCCTGCTCTTTTTTGCTTAGCTCAGCACCAACACGGTGACACCACGGGCAGCCTGTGCACCCATGACGAGTGCCTGCTCTATATCGGCTGTCTTTGACGGTCCGCTGATAAACGTACCGAAGTTATAGCGTGGATCCATCTCGATGCGATGGTATGCTTCGTGCATGTTGTTGACGATATTTTGCTTGTCGAGGATGATGACGAGATATTCCGAGATGAAGCAAACGGCTTTCTCCTTCATCGTTTGTGACACCCAGATGCAAGCATTCTCGGCCACGCCGAGTTGTCCTTCGACGATACCCACGTCGGTGCCGTTGAGATCCTGAGCTTCTGCCACAGTGTCGGGATTGTGCTGGGCGATGGAGATGTAAGGCAGGTTGCTGGCAAATATCTTGGCATTAGGGTAGAGGTTGCGGATGATCTGATTGAGATCGTCGGTCTTTCGTGCCTCCACGATGCGGCCACCTACAGTCTTGGTCATCTCAGCAAACTGCTGATAAGGGTCAGCATAGGTGATGCCGTGGAGATCGTCCATGGCAGGCATATCGTATTGCACCTTGGTGTTGGCGCGTAGTTTCTGGAGCAATTCTTCTTTTCTCATTGCTTGTCGTAACTTTGATAACTGTTATTCCGAGTCGTTTGACATCATTGTCAATTTATTACTATCGCTTGACGTCGTAGACTATTTCTTCTTTTTTTGCTGCTCTTTCCACCAGCTATGAAACGACTGGTTGGCAAACTTTGGCTTGGCGTGCCCCAGCCCCCATGGATTGAGGTGGCTGTAGTGGGTGAGCATCTCCGGCACGAAGTTGGCCAGTGGTGACAACTTCAGCGCATCGGCGTAGAGCGTTGGATGGTCGAAGAGCAGTTCCATGCCTTCCGACATGAACTTCTTGAGGTGATCAGCCTTGCCAATGCTGTCGAGGCTTTGTCGCCAGAGGTAGATTTGTGAGCCGGGTTTTACCTCAGCCGGGCACACATTGTCGCAGCTCAGGCAGAGCGAGCAGGCCGATACGTTGTCGCTGTAGCGGCGTGCATTAGCCAGCATACCCAAGTCGACACCGATAGGACCCGGAATGAAATAGGTGTAGCTCGCACCGGTAGAGCGGCGATAGACCGGACACGTGTTCATGCAGGCACCGCAACGGATGCATTTCAGTGTCTCCCAATGCTCGGGATTGGCCAGTGCGTCGCTGCGCCAATTGTCAAGAAGCACCACGTGCATCTCGGCGCCGGGACGTGCCTGACGGAAGTGTGACGTGAAGCCGGTGGTTGGCTGTCCTGTGGCACTGCGGCAGAGCAGACGCTGGAACACAGCCAGACTCTCATAGTCGGGCACAAGTTTTTCAATGCCCATCGTCACGATATGCAGTTTCGGCATAGACGTCGTCATGTCGGCATTGCCCTCATTGGTGCAGACGACGATGTCACCTGTCTTAGCTACGCCAAAGTTGCAACCGGTCAGACCGGCGCCAGCTTCCATGAACTCATGGCGCAGGCTCTTGCGGGCGCAGTAGGTGAGATAGGTCGGGTCGGTATTTCCTTTGTCTGTGGATATGCCTTTGGCCTCAAAGGTGTGAGCCACCTCTTCCTTCGTGATGTGCATGGCCGGTACCACGATATGTGCCGGAGCACGGTGCATCAGTTGCAGGATGCGCTCGCCGAGGTCGGTCTCCACCACGTCAATGCCGCGCTGCTCGAGGTAGGCGTTGAGTCCGCATTCCTCGGTGAGCATTGACTTCGACTTCACCGTCTTCGTCACCTTATGCGATTCAAGGATGCCGTAGACCATCTCGTTGAGTTCGTTGGCGTCTTTGGCCCAATGGACGATAACGCCACGGCTTTCGAGCTGACTGCTGAACTGCTCCAAGTAGTCGGCCAGATGGGTGAGGGTATGGCGCTTGATGGCTGAGGCATGGTCGCGCAGGCTCTCCCATTCCGGCAGACCCTTGGCCATCTTGTCACGGCCTTGTCGCAACTGCCAGAAAGTAGCGTCATGGTGATTGACTTTGTCGCGCTGCTTCAATATTTCGTGTGCTCTTTCTGAATGTATAGTGCTCATAATGCTTAGATACCGTTAGCTAATATTTGTGCGACATGGATAAACTTGATAGGCTTCTTCTCTCGCCGTGCGATGCCTTCCATGTGCATCAGGCAGGAAGAGTCGGGACCGGTGATATACTCGGCTCCTGTGGCCATGTGGCGTTCGATCTTGTTTTCGCCCATGCGCACCGACACGTCAGGCTCTTCCACGGAGAACATGCCGCCGAAGCCGCAGCACTCGTCTACGCGCTCCGGTTCTTTGATGGTGATGCCCTCTTTGAGTTGCAGCAGGTCTATGATCTTATTGTATTTGGGGATGTTACGTTCTGACGGTGACGATAGTCCCAGCTCACGCACTCCGTGACAACTGTTGTGCACGCTGACTACATGGGGAAAGCTGCCAGGAAGGCTCTTCACCTTCGCGATGTCGTGCAGAAACTCTACGATGTCCACAGTGTTCTTCGGCGTGACACATGGGTGGTCTTGAGGCAACAGCCGTGGATAGTTGACGCGCACAAAGGCGGCGCAGGAGGCTGAAGGAGCGACTACATAGTCGAATCTTGAAAACATCTCCTCAAAGCTGTTGGCAAGGTGCTTGGCCATCGGCTCAAAGCCGGCATTAGCCATCGGCTGGCCGCAACAAGTCTGTCGCTCGGGATAGGTCACGTCCAGTCCAAGATGGCACAATAGTTTATATGTAGCCTTTCCTACCTCAGGATACAAAGCGTCTACATAGCAGGGTATAAACAATCCTATTTCCATTTCTCACTTAATTCTAACCCTACAAAATTAATTATTTTTTTTCTAACTTACCATTGCTTTGCACAACTTTAACCATATAATTTTTGCATTCATCCTTTGCCCGAAGTCTGATCTTTATTTTAGACTGTGTTCAAATAGCAAGCAGAGCTGTATGCAAGTCTGACATGACTCTAAATTTCTTATGTTTTTTTCTCAGTTCGGAGATTATTTCGTACTTTTGTATTTCAAATAGACATACCACTGAATATATGATCGTTTGTACAGCGGAGAAACCGAGCGTAGCAAAAGACATCGCGCGCATCTTGGGTGCCAACGTACCTAAGAATGGCTATATGGAAGGCAACGGCTACCAGGTGACATGGACTTTCGGGCATCTGTGTGAGCTGAAGGAGCCCAATGACTATCAGGTGAACTGGCGTTATTGGACGCTGGCCGCCCTGCCGATGATTCCGTCGCGCTTTGGCATCAAGCTCATCCCTGAGGAAACGATCAAACGGCAGTTCGATGTGATAGCCTCCTTGTATAGCAAGGCCGACGAGATTGTCAACTGCGGTGATGCCGGACAGGAAGGTGAGCTTATCCAGCGTTGGGTGATGCAGCTCGCCGGAGTGAAGTGCCCGGTCAAGCGGCTGTGGATTTCGTCTATGACCGATGAGGCCATCCGCGAAGGTTTTCAAAACTTGAAAGAGCAGAAGGACTACGAGAGCCTTTACATGGCAGGATTGAGCCGGGCCATCGGCGACTGGCTGCTGGGGATGAACTGTACGCGTCTCTATACTTGCATGTACGGCCGCAACCATCAAGTGCTCTCCATCGGTCGAGTACAGACGCCGACCTTGGCTTTGATTGTCAACCGGCAGAAGGAGATCGACAATTTCAAGCCGGAGCCCTATTGGGTGCTCTCCACGGTCTATCGCGACACGCTGTTCACTGCCACGGCAGGCAAATATACCAGTAAGGAAGAAGGAGAGCTGGCCTTCTCGCTTATCCAGGATAAACCTTTTGAAGTCACCGATGTGCAGAAGAAGCAGGGTAAGGAGGCACCGCGACAACTCTATGACCTCACATCGTTGCAGGTCGACTGCAACCGTAAGTTCGGCTTCTCTGCTGAGATGACGCTCAACCTCATACAGGCCCTCTATGAGAAGAAGTTGACCACCTATCCGCGTGTTGACACGCAATATCTGTCCGATGACATCTATCCGAAATGCCCGGGAATACTCAATGGTGTCAGTCAGATGACCAAAGCCGGACAGAGACCTTATCTGCAAATCATCAAGGACTTGGCTGCCTTCAGCAAGAAGCTGCCGAAGTCGAAGCGAGTCTTTGACACTTCCAAGGTCACCGACCACCATGCCATCATCCCTACAGGTCAGGTCCCGAGCGGACTGAGCGATGCCGAGATGAAAGTCTACGATCTCATTGCCCGTCGTTTCATAGCCGTGTTTTACCCTGACTGTAAGTTCGCTACGACCACGGTTAAGGGTAAGGTCGACAAGGTGGAGTTCAAGACCAGCGGTAAGGAGATCCTCTCGCCGGGCTGGCGTGTCGTGTATGCCAAGGACGAACTGGCACAGACGTCGGAAGACGGTAAACCCTCGGACGAGGAGAAGACGTTGCCAGCCTTTGTCAAAGGCGAGTCGGGACCTCATAAGCCTACACTGACGGAAAAGATGACGCAGCCGCCGAAACACTATACCGAAGCCTCGCTGCTGCGTGCCATGGAGACCGCCGGCAAGTTTGTCGACGACGAGGAACTGCGTGCGGCGATGAAGGAAAACGGCATCGGGCGGCCTTCGTCGCGTGCCGGCATCATCGAGACGCTGTTCAAGCGGCACTATATCCGTCGTGAGCGTAAGAACCTCGTGGCTACCCCCACGGGCATCCAGCTTATCGACACCATCCATGAGAAACTGCTCACCAGTTGCGAGCTCACGGGTATTTGGGAGAAGAAACTCCGAGACATCGAGCACCGCGAATACTCGCCACAGCTCTTCATCGACGGACTGAAGGAGCAGGTGACAAAGATCGTACAGGACGTGCTGCACGATAACAGTAACCGACAGATAGCAAGTGGAGAGCCGGAGTCCGCTCCTAAACCATCCGGACCGAAGAAGGGCGGGGCGGGATCTGCCAAGCAGAGTACTAAAAGATCGGCAGAAGCTCGTAAAAAGGCCGCGCCGTCTGCTGCAGCTTCGACTTCTGCCGCTGCTACTCTCACTTCTGTTTCCGTGCTCACCAAAGGCAAACTCAAAGTCGGTGACCCTTGTCCCAAGTGCCATCAGGGCCATATCATCCAGGGCAAGACCGCTCTCGGTTGCTCAAGGTGGCGTGAAGGCTGTGACTTCCGCCAGCCATTGTGAATTTAAAGAGGCATTATGTCAACTTGGACATGAGCTGATAACTGTCTAATTTAAGTATTGAGGCCAAGCTCACGCTACTTAGCCTGGCTGCTCAACTTCTTTTGTTTTGCCAATTCGATCTTGGTTCTCATAGCTTGCATGTGATCGAAGGCGCGCTTGCGGGTTGCTGCAATCTGGTAGCGATAGACCATACACGTGGTGAGGAAATAGACAAAAGCCTGAATCCACAGTACATGATACTCCACGCTGATGTCCTGCAGTGTGGCTCCCATTGAAGAAATACGCAGAAATCCCCTCACGCCAAACGTTGAGGGCACAATGCACGCTACTCCCTGCCAAAAGCCGGGGATGTTGGACTGTGGCCAGCTGACACCGGTCATAAACAAGAAGGGTACAGAGGTGAAGACCACCAACAGCATCACATTCTCACGGTAGCGCACCATGCACGACAGCGTCATCCCGAAGAAGATGCACGACAGCAGATAGGGTACCATCAGACCGAGTATTGTCCAAGGTGTCACCAACGAAATGTAGTGAAACAGGCGCGGCACGACCAGACTGATGTAAGCGGCCATGACCATGTACACCATGAAGTAGCACCACGATTTACCGAGTACAATACGGAAGATACCATTGTAGTGCTTTGAGATGGGCACAAGATCTTGGTAGCGGTTGTTCTCACGGGCTGTACCGGCAGCGAGTCCTATGCCCAAGAGCAGCGTCTGTTGCAGGATGAGCATCAGCACGCCCGGGATGATCGCGTTGCCGTATCCGTCGGTGATATTGAAGACCGGCACTTCGTCGAAGTCCAGTGGCTTGGTGGTGATTTCGTCATCGCGGTTGGTGAAGCCGTTGCTCTGCTTGAGCTGTATGCGGCTGTTCATCTCCCCTGCCACAGCCATGGCGGTCTGATAGATCGCCTTGTAGTGGAGCATCAGGCTCATGTCACAATATAGGCTTACAGTGGCCTGCTCGCCGCGTCCCAGTCTGCGCTCGAAATCCTCGGGGAAATAGAGTGCGCCATGCACCTGCTGTTTGCCAATGAGCTCTTTGGCATCGTCAAGCGAGTTGCACATATAGGCCACCTTCACGTCAGAACCTGCATCGTAGTGACGGATGAACTCGCGTGAGGCTGCGGAGTGCGACAAGTCCACGACAGCCACCGGCACGTCTCTGACCACCTCGTTGTTGTAGATCCACGAATAGAGTAGGGGATAGAACAGCGGCACGAGGACGCAGAAGATCAGCACGCCTTCATCGGTCACGAGGCCGCGCATCTCCTTTACGCAGATATAGCAGGTGTCAAGGAGTCCTTGCTTGACTTGACGGAAAAAGCTCTCGTTTTGCATGGCTTAGGGGATATATACGTATACCAGCATTGCCCTCTTGATATTTCTTATTGTGAAGATGGGCAGCACTGCTATCATCAATAGGAACATAATGTTGAACCAAGCGTAAGACAGCGGGTAGCCGTTGAACTCGCACATCTGGTACAACATGAAATAATGGCGCAGTGGGAACATCTGTGCGATGGACTGTATCTCGGGATCCATGGCCGACAGCGGATAGGTAGCACCGGCCACAGAGAAACTCAGCACGGACCACAGGGCGCTGATCGAGATGGACATACGCAAGGACGGCATCAGTCCGAAGGCGAAGATGCCAAATCCCTGACAAGCCAGGACGCTGAGAAGTCCCATCAACAGCAGGGGTACGACACCGCCCGGATGCGGAAAGTCCAGCGTGTGGAAGATGTAGAACTCGAAGCCATACATCATCGTGAGAAAGAGCAGCGTCATTGGCAGCATCTTGCCCGCGATGGCGATATAGATGTTGTTGCCCGCCATCTTCATCAGTTGGCGTGAGCGTTTGAATTTCAGCTCTGTGCCGATGGTGTAAGGCGTGAGCAGGAAGATGAAGACCATGAGCACGCCCGGTGTCATACTGGTGGTCAGATAGATGTTATAGCTCAACCATGGATTGTTGATCAGATGGGTGTCTACGTTGATGGGCTGCAAAAATGTGCGCACCTCATCGTTGGTCTTTCCGACAGCCTGTAGTTTTGTCTTTCCTACAGCCGCCGAGCCCAGCGAGCAGATTGTCTTTAAGTCTTTGAAAAGCATATTGCCCGCCACGAGTGTCACATTGCTGTAATAGAACGAGACCTTAGGTTGAGTGCCTGTCATCAGTCCGCTCGTCGTGCCTTTCGGGATATAGAGAAAGGCAAAGATCTCGTTATGTTGGATAGCCTCACGGGCCGCGTTGACGTTAGGATAATAGCCGACGACCTTCGACGACTGGAAAGCGTCGAGTTGTCGCACCATTGCGCGCGTGGTAGTGGTGTTGTCCTGATCCACGATGCCGATAGGCATGTCGGTAGGCTGACCGCCTGCCATCAGCGAGGTGAAGAAGATGATGACGAGGATGGGAAAGACCACCGTGCAGAATCCGTAAATAGGATTTCTGCGCATAATCCCCACCTCCCGCAGTGAGATGTGATAGATGCGGGAGAGTACCTCGTGGAGCGACATGCTCTTGGGGCGATAGGTGTTGAGGCGATTCTCTTTCAATCTATTGCGTTATTTCTTGGTGTTCTTGATGATCAGCGACATGCCGGGGCGCAACCCGTCGAACTTGTTGACGAAGTGGGCCTTCACCTCGAAGGTCTTCAGGTCGTACTGTCCGTTGCTCTTTGTGGCTTTCCAGACAGCATAGGAACCCTCGTCCTTGATGTCGTAGACTTTCATCTTTACGTTTTTGTTGAAAGCCGGAGAGAAAGCCGTGAACTCGTCGCCGGCCTTCAAGCCTTTCAGTTGGTCTTCACGCACGTTGAAGGTTCCCCACATGTCCGACATGATGTTGATGTTCATGATCGGGGAGCCCATACCGACCAATTCCCCCACTTTGGGATAGACATCGCTGACCTCGCCTTCCACGGGAGAGATCTGTACGGTCTCTCTGAGGATCGACTTCACGACATCGACAGCACTCTTGGCGGCCTGGGTGTTCTTGGCGGCGGCGATCTTCTCCTGCTTGCGTGCACCACTCTTGGCCAACTCATACTGGCTTTGTGTGACCTTCACCTGCGCTTCTGCGGCTTTGAAGGCTGCCAGCGCCTCATCGCGCTTCTGTGCACTCATCACGCCCTCGTTGTAGAGATTCTGCATACGGGTGTAGGTCTTTCGTGCGATGTCCTCAGCGGCCATTGCCTGCTGCATTAGGTCATAGGCACTTTGTATCTGTTCCTTGCGCGCGCCCTCATCGGTCAGATCTCTGATAGCCTGAGTGGCACCCTCGGTGGCTTCCGCCACTCTCTGCTGAGCGTTGGCCTCAGGAATCTGCAGGATGGCAAGCGTGTCGCCGACATGCACGTAGTCGCCTTCCTTGACACGCAGTTCCTCTATGCGCGCCGGCAACTTGCAACTGACACGATAGTCGCCGACTTCCACCTCGCCCTGAATGATCTCATCGGTCTTGCCGAAAGCGAAGAAACCGATCACGCCTACGATGGCCACTGCTGCCGCAAATCCGAGTACGGCGAGAAGTATGTTGTTGTGTTGTGATTTTGCTGACATCTCTTTATATTTTTCTTCTTTGGTTCGTTGATGGTTTATTCGAGGATACCCAATGCTTTCTCCAGATTCACCTCGCTGACGCGCAGGTCTACTTCTGCGTCAATCTTGTCGCTGTGGGCTTTCTGCCATGCCGTCTGTGCAGCCATGACATCGGTGGAGGGAATGACACCCTCGCGGAATCCCACCTGTGCGCAGCGAAGGTTTTCCTCAGCGCTTTTGACATTGTTGTTGGCCATGACCAGACGCTTGCGGGCTTCTTTCACCTTGAAGCGACTTTGGGTTACCTGCAGGTTGATCTTCTCCTGCACATCGCTCAGTTCCATGCGTGCCATGCTGGTGACAGCGCGGGAAGCCCTGACCTTGTAGCGCCCCTCAAACCAGTTCCACACCGGAACTTGTACGGTTACGCCTACGTTCCACACGCCGGAGAAACGCTTCTGAAATCCGTTGTAGACGTTGGGATTGGTAATCATATATCCACCTGTCAATGCTACATGAGGCAGATATTCGGCCTGGATGATCTTGGTGCCTTGCTCGCTCAGATCCACCGCATTTTGAAGCAGACGTACCTCTGGACGATTTGAGAAAGTAGAGTCGGGCTGATAGTCAGTGAATTTCACGTTGCTCGTTTCCAGCCCATTGCCAACTTCGTCGGCCAGAGTGATCTTGTCGGTCATCGGTATGCCGCAAAGTTGGCAGAGCAGCATCTTGGCCAGTGTCACACCATCGTCGACACGCGTGATGTCCATGTCGGCCTCGTTGACCTTCACGTCCACTTTCAAACCGTCGGCCTTGGTAGCCACTCCCTGGCGGATCATTTTGTTGACATCGTCGTCGAGTTTTTTCACCAAGTCACGATAGCTGTAAGCCAGTTTCTGCTTATGCTTGAGGGAGACAACAGTCCAGTAAACTTTGTCGATATCATAGATTGTGCTCTGCGTCTTCAGGCTCTCGTCGTTGTCGGCCATCTCTTCCGTGATGTCTGCAATGGCGTTGGCTGCCTTGATGGCGCCACCCATGAAGATCGGCTGACGCAGGATGACAGCACCGCCGAAAACGCTTTTCGTGTCGGTGCGGAAGGCATCGACAATCTGCTGTCCTATCGTGTTGCCGATACCGGCAGCGTACTGTCCGATTGGTGCTCCGGCCTGCTGTATCATGGCTCCGATTTGTTGGGCCTGCTGCATGCTGATGGCACCTTGCTTTACCAGTTCAGTCATTTTCTCTGAAATACCTTTTTGCAAGTCTCCCCCGACTTGTGTGCCGAGGTTGGTGCCCATGTTGTTGAGCATGTTCTTCTGTTTGTTGCTCAGCAAGTTGATGTCGCGGCTGGTAAACTCATAGCCGGCCAGAACATCCACTTTAGGCAGGTATTTCGTACGGGCTGCCTTGCGGGTGTTCATTGCCACCTCCTTGCTCATACGTGAGACATTGATCTGTTTGTTGTTGCGGAGCGCCAGGGCCCGGCAACTGTCCAGTGTCAGCACGGTCTGTCCGTGAACAGCCAGAACGCATCCTGAAAGTAAGATGGCGAAAGTGAACTTTCTCATATCTGATTACTGTCGTTTATCTTTATCCCTTAGAAAGATACTTTACGGTGTCTATTCCAACGTGAAGCTATGTGAGCCGATCATGTTGCCGTCAGCAAAGATGCTCACGCGATAGGTGCCGCCTTCCAGCGCCTGACCGATGTTGTAGAAGAGGGTGACGGGTGTCTCGTTGCCGTTGTATTCCACCGAGCGTTTCATGGTGCAGGGGAGTGTACGGTTCTCGTAGTTAAACGAGCCTCCGCCTGAGAGTAGTGCCCCTGTGGGCGTGTTGATGCAGACATAGACGGTTTTCATGCCACTGGCTGCCGTAACGTTCTTTGCAATCGAGAAGGAGACCTGCAAGGCCTTGGCTTTTTTGATTTTCTTGGTGCCCTTGCCGTGTTTGTTCATGGCCGTAAGGCTGATGCCAGTGGCATCTAACTGTGCGGCGATGGCGACTTTCTCTGCCAGTCCGGCTTTCTCGTTGTTGAGTCCGGCGATCTGCTGGGTGGCTTGGTCATATTGTCCTTTTATGCGTGTATTTTCCGCTGTGAGGTGCTCGTTGGCGCGGTTGAGCGAGTCGATCTGAATGACATAGCTGCGCAGCACGGCCCTCACCGTAGCCAGCTCCCGTTTGAGGCGTGCAATCTCATGGGCATCCGTACTCTTGGTGTTGCGAAGTTCTTGCAATAACTTTTGTGTACGCTCCTGCTCATGAGTCAGCTGGGCGATGATGGAGTCATTGTTGATCTGTGTCTTCATCTCGCCGTACTGATTGGCGAATTGTTGGTATTCATTCTCCATCTCTTTCTTGTCGAGGTCGGCGAGCTGTACCATTTCCTTGTTCTCTTCCTTTTGCTTGTTCAGACTGGTATAGAGCCAGACGATGCCTCCCAACAGCAATAATACGACTATGACGAGCGGAAAGATGATCTTCTTCATGTTCTTTGTTCTCTTTTTTATACTAAGTTGTAAGGAGGTGGATTTCGATATCTTCTCCTCCTCATTGGAATTATGTAATCGCTTGCAAATTTAGGCTATTTATCTTAAACAGCAAAGTCTTTTCAGCCGGTTAAGCCTTTTAAATCTTAAAATTTAGTATTATTGAGGAAAAAAAGACCAAAATTATGCGAGGATTGTGTAATTTTACCACGTCAAATCAGATTTCTAATAAGTGACTATGAAGAAAATTGCATTGTTGTTGACGCTCATGTTTTTCGCTGTGTCGGCGATATGGGCACAGGGAGAGACAAAGACTGATACCGTGCGCCATCAGGTGATGTTGCAGACGACAAAGGGCAACATCGTCGTGGAACTGTATAACGAGACGCCACGCCACCGCGACAATTTCCTTAAGGTGGTCCGCTCTGGCTATTACAACGGTATTCTCTTCCACCGGGTCATCGCCGACTTCATGGTTCAGGCGGGCGACTCTACTTCACGCCATGCCCAACCGGGCGCACCGTTGGGCGATTGTGATCTGGGCTATACCGTGCCCGCGGAGTTTCGCTATCCTCTGTATTTCCACAAGCGGGGTGCGCTGGCTGCCGCGAGAGAGCCCGACAGCGTCAACCCGCAACGGGCTTCGGGGGGCGCTCATTTCTACATAGTTTGGGGACGAACCTATTCCGATGCTTCTCTTGACCGCATCCAGCATAAGACCGACTCGCTGACGCATGGCGCCGTGAAGTTTACGCCGGAGATTCGCGAGTATTACAAGACCGTTGGTGGCACGCCCCATCTCGATGGCATGTACACTGTTTTTGGACAGGTCATCCAAGGACTGGATGTAGTGGATGCCATCGATCATGTGGCCACCGACGAGCACGACCGTCCGTTGGAAGATGTGCGTATCATCAAGGCTGTCGTGTTGAAGTAGCGCTACACATATAATTAGGAGTAACAGTTCAATACATTTTAAGATATGAAATCACTCAGCCGAGTATTGCTCTTATACTTTTGCCTCGTGGCGGTATGGCTATGTGCCTTGCCTGCAGGAGCTAAGGTCTGGACAGCCGATGAGGTGCCGATGGTGCATCTGCAGGACCGCAACCGCTATGTCTGCGATCCAGAGGGACTCATGTCGCCTTCGATGCGTGACTCGGCTGATGTCTGTTTCCGTCGTTTGCAGACGGAGTGTGGCATACAGACGGTCTTTGTCGTGGTGAACCATGTCAAAGATGCTGACTGCTTCAGAATGGCTGAGGACATCGGCAACCATTATGGAGTGGGGACGAAGAAGGAGCGCCGCGGACTGGTCATCGTCCTGGCGGTCGGTGACCGGCGCTATTTCATCGCACCAGGCAAGGGATTGGAGGCTGACCTCACCGATGTGGAATGTGACGACATCGCACGGTCGTGTATCGTCAGAAACATGAAGGTCAACGATGTCGATGCCGCTGTGCTCTCTACGGCAAAGGCGCTCTATAGCAAGTTCAAGACGGGAAAGGCGGTGGTCGACGGCGAGGAAGTCGGTGAGGACGACGACGACGGCTCGTGGCTTGTCATGCTCATCATGTTGCTTGCCTGCTTTGGCTATCCCATCTATCAGCTCGTCTTACTGTTGCTGGAAAAGTTGGGACTGTATCACCCAAAGAAGAAACAACGCCGTCATCATCATGACGATGACTGGTTCCCGCCTTTCATCTTCGGAGGCGGTGGCGGCTTCGGTGGCGGTTCCGGCGGCAGCTTTGGGGGCGGCAGCTTCGGCGGCGGTGGTGCCGGTGGCGGCTGGTAATGCTGTCAACAAACGGATCTCAATGTGTAATCATCTTAATCAATTAGAATATGAAGAAAAGTACTTTAATCATGCTCATCATCGTTGCGGTGATAGTGTTGTTTGGTATTGGTGCTTGCAGTGCCTATAATGGTATGGTCGAGAAGCAAGAAACGGCTACGACAGCTTTGGCCGACGTACAGGCTACTTATCAGCGGCGTGCCGATCTCATCCCTAATCTCGCCAAGACGGTACAGGCCTATGCCAAGCATGAAAGCCAGACCTTTGAGGAGGTCACCAAGGCAAGGGCTTCAGTGGGACAGATGAAGCTCGATGTCAACAACCTCACGCCGGAGAAACTCAAACAGTTTGAGGCTGCGCAGGGTGAACTCTCCCAGGCTCTCGGCAAACTCATGGTGGTCGCTGAGCGCTATCCCGAACTGAAGGCGAATCAAAATTTCCATAGTCTGCAGATACAACTGGAGGGCACGGAGAACCGTATCAACGAGGCACGACAGAAATACAATGACGCTGTGCAGGACTACAACCAGGATGTGCGCACCTTCCCCAACGTGCTCTTTGCCGGCATGCTCGGCTTTAACCGCATGGAGAAGTTCGAGGCCGCAGCAGGTGCAGAAAAGGCTCCAGAGCTTAACTTCAATGAGTGATTGGCTCGCTTGCCAGCCTTTTATATGTCTGGAATCATTGCACCTGTTAAGCCACGATGGTTTTGAATCTCTTCGTCGATTCCAAACGGTGATCCTAAATCATTGTCAATAGGGAAAGGTTGAAAGCCGTGGTATTTAGGATCGGTGAAGTACTTTGCTACGACATTTGCAGCGTCAGGCTTTAACTTATACATACTTTAGAGGTTACTGCTTTGAAGACTGTAGACAAAAGTCTGTCCGCATTCACTCGTAAAATGGAGTGTGGCGGGCAGGCCTTTTTTATCCAGACTCAACCTAAATAAGTGTTTCCGCCTGATTCTTGTTCGGTGTGCGGTACAAAAGGGAACTTTGATTTTTTCATCTCATTTGAAGGATTCGATCAAGCAACTGAGTGGACCTTGCCTTTTTAGTTGTTTGATTAAGGTCATCTCTGTTGTTTTGTAGGCTGGACTATTGATTTTTGAACACGCAAAACAGTTGTTTTATCAACTTGCAGATAATTGGTGTGAGTCAGTTATAGTTAGTTTGGGAAAGCGATTCCCTAAACAGCTACTGTTGCATGAGCTATTAAGACGATCTCTTAAAGTATATCTCCCTCTATCTTCTTTGTTGAGTAAATTGACATTTTTCCGCCCATTTTCTTGCGATTTTCTGAACCGACCTCTATATTGCTCTCAATTTCGCGATTTTTGAGAGGTGTTTTATAAATAGTTGATATACAGTACAATACAGACGTGTGGCGTTTTTTCCTTCCAAGAAAACAGTAATTTCACAATGTAATTTCATCGATATTGCCTATCAGAAAGCCTTTCTGATGCTATCATCTCGGTAAGATGACATGGTCAG